>OCQA01000653.1_pt1 | contig 32555 bp, 21 predicted proteins | sample 1538571 | NCBI WGS metagenome assembly OCQA01 (sample SAMN04571708, study PRJEB22368) | human gut metagenome | biome: human gut; material: stool | host: Homo sapiens | place: Luxembourg | collected 2012-09-28 | reverse complement strand
TAGAGCACTTCCTTGGTAAGGAAGAGGTCACGAGTTCAAGTCTCGTTAACAGCTCTTATAAATGCAGCTTATTTTTGAATTACTAATCGATAAAAAACAATAAAGCTATGGCTAAAGAGAAATTTGAACGTTCAAAACCGCACGTTAACATCGGTACGATCGGCCACGTTGACCACGGTAAGACTACTTTGACTGCTGCTATCACGACTGTGTTGGCAAAGAAAGGTCTTTCTGAAGTTAAGTCTTTCGATCAGATCGATAATGCTCCTGAAGAGAAGGAAAGAGGTATCACTATCAACACTTCTCACGTTGAATACCAAACTGCAAACCGTCACTACGCTCACGTAGACTGTCCGGGACACGCCGACTATGTGAAGAACATGGTAACTGGTGCCGCTCAGATGGATGGTGCTATCATCGTAGTTGCTGCAACCGACGGTCCGATGCCTCAGACTCGTGAGCACATCCTGTTGGCTCGTCAGGTAAACGTTCCTCGTTTGGTCGTATTCTTGAACAAGTGCGATATGGTTGATGATGAGGAAATGTTGGAATTGGTAGAAATGGAAATGCGTGAGCTCCTTTCGTTCTACGATTTCGACGGCGACAACACTCCTATCATCCGTGGTTCTGCCCTCGGTGCCTTGAACGGTGTTCCTGAATGGGAAGAGAAGATCATGGAGTTGATGGATGCTGTTGATACTTGGATTCCTCTGCCTCCGCGCGATGTTGATAAACCTTTCTTGATGCCGGTTGAAGACGTGTTCTCAATCACTGGTCGTGGTACTGTTGCTACTGGCCGTATTGAAACCGGTGTTGTTAAGGTTGGTGACGAAGTTGAAATCCTCGGTCTTGGTGAAGACAAGAAGACTGTTGTTACCGGTGTTGAAATGTTCCGCAAATTGTTGGATCAGGGTGAAGCCGGCGATAACGTAGGTCTGTTGCTCCGTGGTGTTGACAAGAACGAAATCAAACGTGGTATGGTTCTTTGCCACCCGGGTCAGGTTAAGCCTCACTCTAAGTTCAAGGCAGAGGTTTATATCTTGAAGAAAGAGGAAGGTGGTCGTCACACTCCGTTCCACAACAAATATCGTCCTCAGTTCTACCTCCGTACCATGGACTGTACCGGTGAAATCACTTTGCCGGAAGGAACTGAAATGGTAATGCCGGGTGATAACGTAACTATCACTGTTGAGTTGATCTATCCGGTTGCATTGAACGTAGGTCTCCGCTTCGCTATCCGTGAAGGTGGTCGTACGGTAGGTGCAGGTCAGATTACTGAAATCCTCGACTAATCCATAAGAATAGAATAGGTAAACTCCCGACTGGTCCTAGTCGGGAGTTTATTTACGGGAATAGCTCAGTTGGTAGAGCACCGGTCTCCAAAACCGGGTGTCGGGAGTTCGAGCCTCTCCTCCCGTGCTAATATTGAAGCAATGAAAAAGATTGTAACTTATTTCAAAGAAACTTACGACGAACTTGTACATAAAGTATCGTGGCCTACGTATTCTGAACTTACCAACAGTGCGGTAGTTGTTTTATATGCTTCCCTGCTCATCGCATTGGTGGTGTTTGTGATGGACTATTGTTTCCAGCACGTAATGGAGTTTGTTTATCCTCATTAAAAAGCTTGAAGAATGTCTGAGATTGAAAAGAAATGGTACGTATTGCGTGCTATCAGCGGAAAAGAAACTAAGGTGAAGGAATACCTTGAAGCTGACATTAAGAACAGCGACCTTGGTGATTACGTGTCTCAGGTGTTGATTCCTACTGAAAAGGTATATCAGGTTCGCAATGGAAAGAAAATTGTGAAGGAAAGAAGTTATCTTCCTGGTTACGTTTTGGTAGAGGCGGCTTTGGTCGGTGAGGTGGCTCATCACTTGAGAAACACTCCAAACGTGATTGGTTTCTTGGGAGGTTCGGATAAACCCGTACCCTTAAGACAATCAGAAGTCAATCGCATACTCGGTACTGTTGACGAATTGCAGGATGCTACAGAAGAAATGAACATCCCGTATGTAGTCGGTGAGACTGTAAAGGTGAATTATGGTCCGTTCAGCGGATTCAGTGGTATCATTGAAGAAGTGAACACCGAGAAAAAGAAGCTGAAGGTCATGGTGAAGATATTTGGGCGGAAAACTCCGCTTGAATTGGGCTTTATGCAAGTGGAAAAAGAATGATGCAGGTGTTACGCTGTGTCGTTCCGTCATTATTGTAATATATAAATCAATCAATTAAAATGGCTAAAGAAGTTGCTGGACTAATCAAATTACAGATTAAAGGAGGCGCTGCAAATCCATCACCTCCCGTAGGACCTGCTTTGGGTTCCAAGGGTATCAACATCATGGAGTTTTGCAAGCAATTCAACGCCAGAACCCAAGACAAGGCAGGAAAGATTCTTCCTGTAATCATTACTTACTATGCAGACAAGTCTTTCGATTTTGTAATCAAGACTCCTCCCGTTGCAATCCAGTTGCTGGAGCTGACAAAGGTGAAGAGTGGTTCTGCTGAACCCAATCGTAAGAAAATTGCCGAGATCACTTGGGAACAAGTACGTACGATTGCTCAAGACAAGTTGGTTGACTTGAACTGTTTCACTGTAGAAGCTGCTATGAAGATGGTTGCTGGTACAGCTAGAAGTATGGGTATCACTGTAAAAGGGGAGTTCCCGGTTAATGAATAACTTATAAACTTCAATTAGAATGGGTAAACTGACAAAAAAGCAAAAGTTAGCTGCAGAAAAAATTGAAGCAGGGAAAGCATACTCTCTCAAAGAAGCTTCTGCACTGGTAAAGGAAATCACTTTTACCAAGTTTGATGCTTCTGTAGATATCGACGTACGTTTGGGCGTTGACCCGCGTAAGGCTAACCAAATGGTGAGAGGTGTCGTATCACTTCCTCACGGTACTGGTAAAGTAACGCGTGTTTTGGTGCTTTGTACACCGGATGCTGAAGCTGCTGCAAAAGAAGCAGGCGCTGACTATGTTGGTCTTGACGAATATATTGAAAAGATCAAAGGTGGATGGACAGATATTGATGTGATTATCACGATGCCTTCCATCATGGGTAAGATTGGTGCCCTCGGTCGTGTACTCGGTCCTCGTGGATTGATGCCGAACCCTAAGAGTGGTACTGTGACTATGGATGTTGCTAAAGCTGTTAAGGAAGTAAAACAAGGTAAGATCGACTTCAAGGTTGACAAGAGTGGTATTGTTCATACTTCAATCGGTAAAGTTTCATTTAGTGCTGATCAAATTCGCGACAATGCGAAAGAATTCATCTCTACTTTGAATAAATTGAAACCGACTGCAGCCAAGGGTACATATATTAAGAGTATTTATCTTTCTAGTACAATGAGTAAGGGTGTTAAAATCGACCCTAAATCAGTGGAAGAAATCTAATAAAACGGAGTAATAATGAGAAAGGAAGATAAAAGTACGATTATTGAGCAGATTGCTGCTACAGTTAAGGAATACGGTCACTTCTACTTGGTAGATACCACTGCTATGAACGCTGCTGACACAAGCGCGTTGAGAGCATTATGCTTCAAGGCTGACATCAAATTGATGGTAGTTAAGAACACATTGCTTCACAAGGCATTGGAAAGCCTGGAAGAGGATTATTCTCCGCTTTACGGATGCATGAAGGGTACAACCGCTGTAATGTTTTGCAACACAGCCAACGCACCTGCAAAATTGCTGAAAGATAAGGCTAAGAACGGTATTCCCGGATTGAAGGCTGCATATGCAGAAGAAAGCTTCTATGTTGGTGCTGACCAGTTGGATGCTCTCGTAAGTATCAAGAGTAAGAATGAAGTTATTGCTGAGATCGTTGCCTTGCTGCAATCACCGGCCAAGAATGTTATTTCTGCTCTGCAATCAGGTGGTAACACCATTCACGGAGTTCTCAAGACTCTCGGTGAACGTCCCGAAGCGTAACTTCGGAAACAAAAAAACATCAATTTATTTTAGTATTTAAACAATTAAAATCATACAAAAATGGCAGATTTGAAAGCTTTTGCAGAACAATTGGTTAACTTGACAGTAAAAGAAGTTAATGAACTGGCAACTATCCTGAAAGAAGAATATGGTATTGAACCTGCTGCTGCAGCTGTAGCAGTTGCTGCTGGTCCCGCTGCCGGTGGTGCCGCTGCTGCTGAAGAGAAGACTTCCTTCGACGTAGTGTTGAAGAGCGCAGGCGCAGCTAAATTGCAAGTCGTTAAGGCTGTGAAAGAAGCTTGCGGCCTTGGCTTGAAAGAAGCTAAAGACTTGGTAGACGGTGCTCCTAGCACAGTGAAGGCTGGTCTTGCTAAGGACGAAGCTGAATCTTTGAAGAAGACCTTGGAAGACGCTGGCGCTGAAGTTGAACTTAAATAAGAATAGCCTGAGTAATCAGGTAACTCGGTTAAGAACCTCACTACTTAGGGGTTCTTAACCTTTTTGTGTCTATAATTAAATTAAGTTCTACAAATTCATTAACAGATGTCTTCAAATACTGTAAATCAACGAGTTAATTTTGCTTCTATCAAAAATCCGATGCCTTATCCGGATTTCTTGGAAGTACAATTGAAGTCATTCCGCGACTTTTTGCAGCTGGATACGCCTCCTGAAATGCGTAAAAATGACGGCTTGTATAAGGTCTTTGCGGAGAACTTCCCCATTGCTGACACAAGAAATAATTTTGTTCTTGAGTTCTTGGACTACTACATTGACCCGCCCCGTTACTCTATCGCTGAATGTCTGGAGCGTGGACTGACATATAGTGTGCCCTTGAAAGCCAAACTGAAATTGTATTGTACTGACCCGGATCATGAGGATTTCGACACAGTGATACAGGATGTCTTCTTGGGCCCCATTCCTTACATGACGGATAATGGAACGTTCATTATCAATGGTGCCGAACGTGTTGTCGTTTCACAGCTGCACCGTTCGCCCGGCGTGTTCTTCGGACAGAGCGTACACGCCAATGGTACCCAACTTTATTCGGCACGTATCATCCCCTTCAAAGGTTCTTGGATTGAATTTGCCACAGACATCAACAATGTGATGTATGCTTACATCGACCGTAAGAAGAAATTGCCTGTCACCACGTTGTTGAGAGCTATCGGTTTTGAGAATGACAAGGATATTCTTGAAATCTTCAATCTGGCGGAAGAAGTCAAGGTCAACAAGACAACTTTAAAGAAATATATTGGGCGTAAGCTGGCTGCTCGTGTATTGAAGACATGGGTGGAAGACTTTGTAGACGAAGATACCGGCGAGGTGGTTTCCATTGAACGTAACGAGGTTATCATTGACCGTGAGACCATCTTGGAACAGGAGCACATTGATGAAATCATCGAATCGGGCGTATCCACGGTGCTGATTCATAAGGAAGAGGCTAACCAGTCGGACTACTCCATCATCTTCAATACGCTCCAGAAAGACCCGAGCAACTCGGAGAAGGAAGCCATCCTGTACATTTATCGTCAGTTGCGTAACGCTGACCCGGCTGATGATGCCAGTGCACGTGAGGTCATCAACAACCTGTTCTTCTCGGAGAAGAGATATGACTTGGGTGACGTAGGACGTTACAGAATCAACCGTAAGCTGAACCTCTCCACCGACATGGATGTCAGAGTGCTTACGAAAGAAGATATTATCGAAATCATCAAGTACCTTATCGAGCTTGTCAACTCGAAAGCCGTCGTTGATGATATCGACCACTTGAGCAACCGTCGTGTGCGTACGGTTGGTGAACAGCTCGCCAACCAGTTTGCCATCGGCTTGGCTCGTATGTCACGTACGATTCGTGAGCGCATGAACGTACGCGATAATGAGGTGTTTACTCCGACAGACCTGATCAATGCGAAGACGATTTCTTCGGTGATCAACTCCTTCTTCGGAACTAACGCCTTGTCACAGTTCATGGACCAGACAAACCCGCTGGCCGAGATTACCCACAAACGTCGTCTGTCTGCGTTGGGTCCCGGCGGTCTGTCGCGTGACCGTGCAGGATTCGAGGTGCGTGACGTGCACTATACCCACTACGGTCGTTTGTGTCCGATTGAAACACCGGAAGGACCGAACATCGGTTTGATTTCTTCGTTGTGTGTTTATGCTAAGATTAACGATCTGGGCTTCATCGAAACGCCTTACCGTAAAGTCGGTGACGGCAAGGTGGACCTGGATAATGAACATATTGTCTACCTGACTGCTGAAGAAGAGGAGAACAAGATTATTGCTCAGGGCAACGCGCCGTTGAATGACGACGGTACGTTCATCCGCAGCAAGGTCAAGGCTCGTCAGGATGCAGATTATCCGGTGGTTGAACCGGGACAGGTAGAACTGATGGATGTGTCGCCCCAGCAGATTGCCTCTATCGCAGCTTCGTTGATTCCCTTCTTGGAGCATGATGATGCGAACCGTGCATTGATGGGCTCGAACATGATGCGCCAGGCAGTACCTTTGCTCCGTACCGAGGCTCCGATTGTGGGTACCGGTATCGAGAAGCAGTTGTGTGAGGATTCCCGTACGCAGATTACAGCCGAGGGAGACGGTGTTATCGAGTTCGTGGATGCCACGACCATCCGCATCCTTTATGACCGGACGGAGGATGAAGAGTTTGTAAGTTTCGAACCGGCCTTGAAGGAATACCGCATTCCCAAGTTCCGTCGTACGAACCAGAATATGACGATTGACTTGCGTCCGATTTGCGACAAGGGTCAACGTGTGAAGAAAGGCGATATCCTGACCGAGGGATACTCTACCGAGAACGGTGAGCTGGCTTTGGGTAAGAACCTGCTGGTGGCTTACATGCCTTGGAAAGGATATAACTATGAGGATGCCATCGTGCTGAACGAACGTGTTGTCCGTGAAGATATCCTGACTTCCGTCCATGTGGAAGAGTTCTCATTGGAAGTGCGCGAGACCAAACGCGGTATGGAGGAATTGACTTCCGATATCCCCAACGTGAGCGAAGATGCCACCAAAGATTTGGATGAGAACGGTATCGTACGTGTCGGTGCACGCATCGAGCCGGGCGATATCCTGATTGGTAAGATTACGCCGAAGGGTGAGTCTGACCCCTCACCGGAAGAGAAACTGCTGCGCGCCATCTTTGGTGACAAGGCAGGTGACGTGAAGGATGCTTCGTTGAAGGCTTCTCCGTCGTTGAAGGGTGTGGTTATCGACAAACGCCTGTTCTCGCGTGCAATCAAGACCCGCAGCTCGAAGATGGCAGACAAGGCCTTGTTGCCGAAAATCGATGAAGAGTTTGATGCCAAGGTGGCTGACCTGAAGGGTATCCTGGTAGACAAGCTGATGACGTTGACCGACGGTCTGGTGTCACAGGGCGTGAAGGATTACCTGGGTACGGAAATCATTGCCAAGGGTGCCAAGTTTGTCCGTCGTGACCTGGAAGGTTTGGACTATACCGCCGTTCAGTTGAGCAAGTGGGTGGCTGATGAGCACAAGAGCGACATGATCCGTGACTTGATCATCAACTTCCTGAAGAAATACAAAGAGCTGGATGCAGAGTTGAAGCGCAAGAAGTTTGCCATCACAATCGGTGATGAACTTCCTGCCGGAATCGTGCAGATGGCGAAGGTATACGTTGCCAAGAAGCGTAAGATCGGTGTCGGTGACAAGATGGCCGGACGTCACGGTAACAAGGGTATCGTGTCACGTGTGGTTCGTCAGGAAGACATGCCGTTCCTGGCAGACGGTACTCCGGTAGATATCGTACTGAACCCGCTGGGTGTGCCTTCGCGTATGAACATCGGACAGATTTTCGAGGCAGTTCTCGGACGTGCCGGAAAGCAGCTCGGTGTGAAGTTTGCAACACCGATTTTCGACGGTGCTACCCTGGATGACCTGAATGAATGGACCGATAAGGCCGGTCTGCCCCGCTATGGCAAGACGACCTTGTATGACGGTGGAACCGGTGAGGCATTTGACCAACAGGCAACCGTCGGTGTGACCTACATGCTGAAGCTCGGTCACATGGTTGAAGACAAGATGCACGCACGTTCCATTGGTCCGTACTCATTGATTACCCAACAGCCTTTGGGTGGTAAAGCACAGTTCGGTGGTCAGCGTTTCGGAGAAATGGAGGTTTGGGCACTTGAAGCCTTTGGTGCTGCCCATATCCTGCAAGAGATTTTGACCATTAAGTCCGATGATGTCGTTGGACGTTCGAAAGCTTATGAAGCTATTGTGAAGGGCGAGCCGATGCCTACCCCGGGTATCCCCGAGTCGCTCAACGTATTGCTGCATGAGTTGAGAGGTCTGGCTTTGAGCATCACGCTGGAATAATCTGATATGTGATTGAGATTCGGAAGTGACGGGATCCTTCCGAATCCCAATCTTCTACCAATATACAACTCTTTAAACTCTTTACATTATAATCAAACAAGTATGGCTTTCAGAAAAGAAACAAAGATAAAGAGTAACTTTACTAAAATCTCCATCGGTTTGGCTTCTCCCGAAGAAATCCTTGAGAATTCGAGCGGCGAGGTGCTGAAACCTGAAACCATTAACTACCGTACTTATAAACCGGAACGCGACGGTCTGTTCTGCGAACGTATCTTCGGTCCGGTGAAAGACTATGAATGCCATTGCGGAAAGTACAAGCGTATCCGTTACAAGGGCATTGTCTGCGACCGTTGTGGTGTGGAAGTGACCGAGAAGAAAGTACGTCGTGAGCGTATGGGACACATCCAGCTCGTCGTTCCGGTGGCACATATCTGGTATTTCCGCTCATTGCCCAACAAGATTGGCTACCTGCTCGGATTGCCGACCAAAAAGCTTGATTCCATTATCTACTACGAACGTTACGTTGTCATCCAGCCGGGTGTGAAGGCTGAAGACGGCATCAACAAATATGACCTCCTCTCTGAAGAGGAATATCTGGACATTCTGGATACCCTTCCCCGGGAGAACCAGATGCTCGAAGACACTGACCCCAACAAGTTCATTGCTAAAATGGGTGCGGAAGCCATCTATGACCTGCTGGCTTCGCTGGACCTGGATGCACTGTCCTATGAGTTGCGCGACCGTGCCAACAGCGATTCTTCCCAACAGCGCAAGACGGAAGCCTTGAAACGTCTGCAGGTGGTTGAGTCGTTCCGTGCATCGCGTGGACGCAACAAGCCGGAGTGGATGATTATCCGCATCGTGCCGGTCATCCCGCCTGAATTGCGTCCCTTGGTTCCGTTGGATGGCGGACGTTTCGCCACTTCCGACTTGAACGACCTCTACCGTCGTGTCATCATCCGTAACAACCGTCTGAAACGTCTGATTGAGATTAAGGCACCTGAAGTCATTCTGCGTAACGAGAAGCGTATGCTCCAGGAGGCTGTGGATTCTCTGTTTGATAACTCCCGTAAGTCGAGTGCGGTGAAGACGGATGCCAACCGTCCGTTGAAATCACTCTCCGATAGCTTGAAGGGTAAGCAGGGACGTTTCCGTCAGAACCTGTTGGGTAAGCGTGTCGACTACTCCGCACGTTCGGTTATTGTCGTTGGTCCGGAGTTGAAGATGGGCGAGTGCGGTATTCCCAAGCTGATGGCTGCCGAACTCTACAAACCGTTCATCATCCGTAAGCTGATCGAGCGCGGTATCGTGAAGACCGTGAAGTCTGCCAAGAAGATTGTAGACCGCAAGGAACCGATTATCTGGGACATCCTGGAATATGTGATGAAGGGTCACCCGGTATTGCTCAACCGTGCGCCGACACTGCACCGTCTGGGTATCCAGGCATTCCAGCCGAAGATGATTGAAGGCAAGGCCATCCAGCTGCACCCGTTGGCATGTACGGCGTTCAACGCCGACTTCGACGGTGACCAGATGGCGGTCCACTTGCCGCTGAGCAACGAGGCTATCCTGGAAGCACAGATGCTGATGCTCCAGTCGCACAACATCCTCAACCCTGCCAACGGTGCGCCTATTACTGTGCCTGCACAGGATATGGTGCTTGGTCTGTACTACATCACCAAGCTGCGTAAGGGCGCCAAGGGCGAAGGTCTGATTTTCTATGGTCCGGAAGAAGCCTTGATTGCTTACAACGAGGGCAAGGTCGATATCCATGCTCCGGTGAAAGTCATTGTAGAAGACCTGGACGAGAATGGCAACATTGTCAAAGTGATGCGTGAGACTTCGGTCGGTCGTGTCATCTTCAATGAGATTGTTCCTGTTGAAGCCGGATTCATCAATACCATCATTTCGAAGAAATCTTTGCGCGACATCATCAGCGACGTAATCAAGCGCGTCGGTGTGGCACGTGCAGCCGACTTCCTGGATGGTATCAAGAACCTGGGTTACTACATGGCATTCAAGGGAGGTCTGTCGTTCAACTTGGGCGATATCATCATCCCGAAGGAGAAGGAAGAACTGGTAAAACGCGGAAACGAGGAGGTGGAGCAAATCATGATGAACTACAACATGGGTTTCATCACCGACAACGAACGTTACAACCAGGTCATCGATACATGGACACACGTCAACAACGACTTGTCGAACATCCTGATGAAGACCATTTCTGCCGACGACCAGGGTTTCAACTCCGTATTCATGATGTTGGATTCCGGAGCCCGTGGTTCTAAAGAGCAGATTCGTCAGTTGTCCGGTATGCGTGGTTTGATGGCCAAGCCGCAGAAGGCCGGTGCAGAAGGTGCACAGATCATCGAGAACCCGATTCTTTCGAACTTTAAGGAAGGTTTGTCCGTGTTGGAGTACTTCATCTCTACCCACGGTGCCCGTAAGGGTTTGGCGGATACTGCATTGAAGACTGCCGATGCCGGATACCTGACTCGTCGTCTGGTCGATGTATCGCACGACGTGATTATCAATGAAGAAGACTGTGGAACACTCCGTGGCTTGGTATGCACCGCGTTGAAGAACAACGATGAGGTCATCGCTACCCTGTATGAACGCATCCTCGGACGTGTTTCCGTTCACGATATTATCCACCCGACTACGGGTGAACTCATTGTGGCAGCCGGTGAAGAAATCACCGAAGAGATTGCCCAGAAGATTGAAGACTCCCCGATTGAGAGCGTTGAAATCCGCTCGGTATTGACCTGTGAGTCCAAGAAGGGTGTGTGTGCGAAGTGCTACGGACGTAACCTCGCCACCAGCCGGATGGTACACAAGGGAGAGGCTGTCGGCGTCATCGCTGCACAGTCCATCGGTGAGCCGGGTACACAGTTGACACTGCGTACGTTCCACGCCGGTGGTATCGCCGGTAACTTGGCTGCCAATGCCAGCATCGTGGCAAAACATGACGCCCGTCTGGAGTTTGAGGAGCTGCGTACGGTGGATACCGTAGAAGAGACTGGTGAACCGGTGAAGATTGTCGTAGGCCGTCTGGCTGAAGTACGCTTCATCGACCCGAATACCAACATTGTACTCTCGACCCACAACGTGCCTTACGGCTCGAAGCTTTATGCCAACGATGGCGAAGTGGTAGAGAAAGGCAAGCTGATTGCCAAGTGGGATCCGTTCAACGCCGTAATCATCACCGAAGCTGCCGGTAAGATTGAGTTCGAATCGGTTATCGAAGGTGTGACTTACAAGGTGGAGTCGGACGAAGCTACCGGTCTGCGTGAAATCATCATCACCGAGTCGAAAGACAAGACCAAGGTGCCTTCCGTACGTATCATGTCTGAAGAAGGTTCGCTCATCCGTACGTACAACTTGCCGGTGGGCGGTCACGTGGTAGTCGAGAACGGCCAGACCGTGAAGCCGGGTGACATCCTTGTGAAGATTCCGCGTGCCGTAGGTAAGGCAGGTGATATCACCGGTGGTCTTCCCCGTGTTACCGAGTTGTTCGAAGCACGTAACCCGTCGAACCCCGCCGTGGTTTCTGAAATTGACGGTGAGGTGACCATGGGCAAGGTGAAACGTGGTAACCGTGAAATCATCGTGACCTCGAAGGTCGGTGATGTCCGCAAGTACCTCGTGCCGTTGTCCAAGCAGATCCTTGTTCAGGAGAACGACTATGTGCGTGCCGGTACGCCTTTGTCCGATGGTGCCATCACGCCGTCTGACATCCTTGCCATCAAGGGTCCCACGGCAGTACAGGAGTACATCGTCAATGAGGTACAGGACGTATACCGTCTGCAAGGTGTGAAGATCAACGACAAGCACTTCGAAATCATCGTGCGTCAGATGATGCGCAAGGTGGAAATCAACGAGCCGGGTGATACTCGCTTCCTGGAACAACAGATTGTCGACAAGTTCGAATTCATGGAAGAGAACGACCGCATCTGGGGCAAGAAAGTCGTTACCGATGCGGGTGATTCAGAGACACTCGTTCCGGGCCAGATTGTCACAGCACGCAAGCTGCGCGATGAGAACAGTATGCTGAAGCGCCGTGACCTCCGTCTCGTGCAAGTGCGCGACGCCGTGCCTGCTACCTCGACGCAGATTCTGCAAGGTATCACACGTGCCGCATTGCAGACTTCGAGCTTCATGTCAGCCGCTTCCTTCCAGGAGACGACCAAGGTGCTCAACGAAGCTGCCATTAACGGTAAGGTGGATAAGCTGGAAGGTATGAAGGAGAACGTTATCTGCGGTCACCTGATTCCTGCCGGTACGGGCTTGCGCGAGTATGACAAAATCATCGTAGGCTCGAAAGAGGAATACGACCGTATCCTTGCCAACCGCAAGAATGTGCTTGACTACAGCGAAGTGGAGTAACTCCCCACACCGCATACCGAGTTTGTGAAAACTCACGATTTACAGTAATATATTTGAAGACAGAAAGGCTGTCCCGTTCGTTCGGGGCAGCCTTTTTTAATCTGAATAGGCCATCGAACCGCTCAAAGTTCTTAATGACCGATTGGGGATTATCCGAAGAGCTCACGTAGTTCTTGGTTGGAAAGTTTGCCTATCCAGTTCTCACCGGAGGTTACAGTCCATTCGGCGAGATGCCGTTTCTCCTGAATCATCCGGTTTATTTTTTCCTCAAAAGTATTTCGGGTTATCAAGCGATGCACCTGTACATTCTTATGTTGCCCAATGCGGTAGGCACGGTCTGTAGCTTGTGCCTCTACAGCCGGGTTCCACCACAAATCATAATGGATGACGTGAGTGGCAGCTGTCAGATTTAGGCCAGTCCCTGCTGCTTTGAGTGAAAGGATGAATACCTGTTCGGTGCGGTCGTTTTGGAAACGAGTCACCATCGAGTTGCGTTGTTTGATGGTGCAACCGCCGTGATAGAACATCGGGGCTTGTCCCAAGCGCTCTTGTATGAAAGTCGACAACAGATTTCCCATTTCTTTGAATTGGGTGAAGATGAGCACCTTCTCATGACTCTCCACAATACTCTGTACCCAATCGAGGAGCCACATCGTCTTGCCTGAAAGTTCTGCCTTTCTGTTGTCATCTTTTAAGAACTGAGTGGGGTGGTTACAAATCTGCTTCAGGGCCATAATCATTTGGAGGATCAATCCCTGTCGTTTGAACATTGCCTGGGTGTCTTCTCCCTCCTTGATGTCTTCTATGCCTTTCATGGCCTCTTCCAAGGTCTGTTGGTAGAGTGCTGCCTGGCTGGGTGTCAGTAGGATATATTCATCATGTTCTATCTTGTCAGGCAAGTCGCTGATGATGGATTTGTCGGTTTTCAACCGTCGCATGATGAAGGGAGCCGTCACTTTCTTGAATCGTTCACAGACCTGCTGATCACCATGGCACTGGATGGGCTGTGCATATTGTGAACTAAATTGTTTCTCTGTCCCCAGATAGCCATGATTTACAAAGTCCATCAGTGTCCAAAATTCCGATAACCGATTCTCGACGGGTGTGCCACTCATGGCAATGTAGGTAGTTGCAGGAATGCTGCGTACTGCCTTGCTTTGGGCTGCCGTGTGATTCTTGATGTTTTGCGCTTCGTCAATGACCATGATTTCCCATCGCTCTTTCTTTATGAGGGCGGAATCCGAGCGTAGCACGCCATAGGATGTCAATAGGATATCAGCAGTGAATGTGTCAACAGAACGTTTTCCTCCGTGATACATCATGACCGACAATGAAGGAGCGAAACGCTTGATTTCCTGTTGCCAGTTGGTGAGCAATCCAGTAGGAGCCACTACCAGGGCCTTTTTCTGTACAAGTGCACCTTCCTGCTTTAATTTCAACAGCAATGTGATTACTTGCAAGGTCTTCCCCAATCCCATGTCATCAGCTATTATGGAGCCAAAGCCCAGTTGGAGGTTGCGGTACATCCACTCGTATCCTCGCTGTTGGTAAGGGCGAAGTGTTGCATGCAGATTGTCCGGAAGGGCTATTTCGCGCTGTTCCCTTAATCCTTGAATCAGCTGTTTCACTTCAGGGGTCAGTAAGACGGGTGCGGAATCATACTCGCCCGACAGAGCTACCTGTAGCATCTGTGCGGTGGACAGCGGTTTGCTTTCGTTGACTGTCTTCCGGATACGTGCCAAATCATTGGCATCGACATAGATGTATTGCTTCTTATAGCGGATAAGGCCTGAAGCATTGCCTAACAACTTCTCAAACTCTGAAGGCGGCAGGCAATCATCACCCAAGGCTATCTGCCAGTGGAAAGTCAGCAGGTCATCCAATCGGATAAATGCTCGGCTGTCCGTAGCGCGTTTTGACAACTGCACCGACACTTTGGGCCGTATCAGATGCTTCATGGATTGGGGAAGGAGGACTTTAGCCTGTAAGAGCTGTATGAAGGGGACTGTTTCAAAAAGGAAAGGAACGATATCCTGCATGGAGAGAAATACAGGTTCTGTCGCCCCTTCATTCATGTAAGCCGTAAGCTTGGGAATCTTCTTGGTCAAGACGGATAAATCTTTCAGAATCTCATAGCGGCTGGTTTCGTACTGTTTGTCTGACAGTATAACGGATAGCGGGATTGGCAAGGACTGTTGAGAGGAAGTATCCGTTACCTGGATGGACAAAGCAAATCCGTGTGAGGTCTCATCGACTTGGAGAAGCGGGCGGAAACGTTGATTCCCCATGAAAAGGCAATCTGTCCATGCTTTTATACCACCAGGAATGTTCTTCTCTCCGATTTGTGAGAATGATACAGGTCCTGTCCCGAAGAACAGGTTGCTGACTGGATGAATCAAAGTGGTGGGAGCAGCCCATATCTGCACTTGTTTCAAGAAGAACGATGTCAGCCACAGTTCAGGATGTTCCACTGGCAGGGCTTGGTCGCCTTCTTGATACTCAACTAGACCTGCAGGCAGTACGCGGTCAAGCTCGGTCGAGCATCGGGAGACATATTCGTTCAGTGGCGTAGGTAGCCAGCGGACGACATAGCTCTGTTCCCGCAGGCTTACTATTTGGGGAACCACGGCTCCCATAGTCCACAGTCCCAGTGCCCACTGGGCTACCTGATAGAGTAGCTCCACTTCGGGTTGATAGCGACCCAGGTCATCAGGATTCAGGCTCAGCAGCGAGGCAAACAGTGTAGAGAAAGATATGGTTCGGGACTCATCCATAGCATTGTCTGACAACTGGGCGGAGGGCTGGTCGTGGTCATTGAAACGAACTTGTAACTTTGTGGATGGGTATATCGTTTCCTGTTGGTAAGCTTCGGGAGGTAGTGCCTGAACTCCGTACCTCTGGAGTTTTGCTGCTAACCGGCTGCACCGTTCCGTGCCCTTCTGGTAAATGGACAGGAAATCTCCAGCGTCATAAAATGCAGGGGACGGTTGCAATAGTTTGCATTGCAATTTCCCCATCGGAGGGAGGTTGGACATATCTGGCGTGAATCTTTCGGGCACTGAAGTCCTTTCTCTCTCTTTATCCGGATGCACCAATGTGTGCCATTCCACGGGAGACAGGAGCTCTTTCGTATCCAGACGAATGCCTCTGTCTCGTATCTCTTGTAGTAAATCGACCCCATGCAATTCGAAGATCAGGAAAGGATTGTTATCGATTTCCTGGCTCACCTTATAGATGGCTGCAGCAATGTGCTTGCACGGCACAGCCCAGTCCGGACAGCTACAACTCATTTTAAGGTCATTCCACGTCCGGGGAAACAGATTGAGATGAATCGATTGAGCTATCTGCAACAATGCTGGGTCCAGCTCACGATTCAACAGGCGTGAAAGGATCATGGGTTGGGAAAGTATCTTGTTAATCAGTTGTTTCACTTTCGTAGGAGAACAAGGAGGAAGGGATAGGAGGACCTTGTATTTGCGTGTTCCTTGGACAGTCGCTTTGATTTCTCCTTTATTTTTATTGATTGCAAGCTTTGTTACAGCTCCTTTGCGTGCATACGAAGCCCCGCGTGGAATACGGTTGGCGTAGTCGATGTGCGTCAATGCACCCAGCCACTGTTCTCCCCACCAGGTTTTTCCAAAATTTCGTGCCATGGGTTCTTATTTTAGGTCTTATGGTTTTTATCAATATTCTTCGTCTCTCAGCCTGTTATTGATGGTTAGGTAGTAGGTCATTCCATCGATTGTGTTAAAAAGGTAAAGCTCCTGCCAATAAAAAACGCCAAGTAGTTAATGAATATCTACTCGGCGTTTTTATGAAGTGCGCTTGATAGGACTCGAACCTACACGTCGTAAGACACCAGATCCTAAGTCTGGCGCGGCTACCAATTACGCCACAAGCGCAGGAAGGCATATTACCTTATTTAGCGGTGCAAAGATAAACGGATTTTTCTTTATCACAAAGCCTTTTCATTCAAAATGCGGCGTGCGGTCTCGATTATCGTGTCTTTGCCGCGCCGCATGTCATCGGCACTCATGTCCACCTGCACATCCGGATCGATGCCGAACTCCAGGTGGTTCATCTGCGGGTCGTACATGGGGCTGGCAGAGAAACGGATGGACCACCCGTTGGGAAGTTCCGAAGAGAAGGGGAGACCAGAGCCGCCTCCCGTGCGGTCGCCCACGATGGTGATGTTCTCCAGTTGCTTCATGGTGTTGACAAAGTCGTTGGTGGCGCTGTAGGAGCTTCTGTTTGTCAGCACACAGACGGGCTTTTGCCAGCGCACGCTGCCCGATGGCTCCAGGTAGACCGGATAAGGTTCGGAGAAGTCGCTGTGCCCCGGACCGGTCTTGTGGCAGATGTAGCCGGTCAATACCTTCTTGTTGGTAAAGCGGGCGGCAATGCGGTCGGCGTTGGTCAGCTGGCCGCCGGAGTTGTTGCGTACGTCGATGATGAGCCCCTTGCAGATGGCGAGCTCCTGCAACATGTCGCTCAGGTTGCCGTTGCCCACGGCATCGCTGAAGCTCTCGTAGTAGATGTAGCCGATGTTGTCGTCGAGCACCTTGTACTTCAGTCCCGAGGCGATGTGGTAGTCCTTGCCGAGGTAGATGCGCTGAATGCTGTCGCTGAAGTTCTTCGGGTAGTCCTCGTACCAGTCCCAGTAACGTGCCACATCGAAGCCCGTGTAGAGATTGACGTGTCCGTCGCGCAGTTCGGCAAGCATCCGGTCGAACACATTGAACAGGTCCTTGTCCGTCATGTTGTCGACGATGTCGCGGCTGTAACGTTCGTGCACTTCGTCCCAGTCAAGCCCGTACTCCTGTGCCTTGTAGTCCAGGAAGCAGTACTGCTCGTCGATGGTGTGCCACAATGCCTCGAAGTTGCCCCGTGGGCTGTCGCTGTACGTTTCGGCGTCGATGCACGAGAACAGTCCGAGAGTCAGCAGATAGAATAAGGTATGAAAAAGTCCATGTGAATGTTTCATGTTGCAGGAGGATTAGAACGGCAGTTGCTTGCGCAACGGGTCTTTGTGTTTGATGAGGTAGAAGTTCTTCACGAAGCCCACCATGAAGGCGTGGGAGTATGTGTGGCAGCGGATGTTGTTCACCTTCGACTGCTGGTAGTCGCCCAGATAGCCCACGCGGAGGGTCGTCCCTCCAACCGGGATGTCGAGGGTGAGCAGCTGACGCATCGACGGCTGGTTATGCAGGGAGGTGAACCGTACCACCTTGTCGTGGTTGCCCAGGGTGAAGATTTCGTAGTACGACTGTTGGTAACCCGGGGAGAACATCGCTCCCACGAAGGGGACGTTCACCTGGTAACGTACGGAGAAGGGCCGTCGTCCGATGCGGAACTTGTAGAACGCCATCGCCGAGGCAGTGAGGTTGATGTATGCCTTGGCCTGTGCCGGGTTGTTGGAGTTGCGCGTGTTGTAGATGAAGCCCAGGTTCCCGTCGCCCAGTCCGCCCACGAGGATACGCAGGTTCCCGTTTATCGGGAAGTGGTAGTGCAGTCCGTAGGTCCAGTTCACCATCCCGGCGAACTCGCTGCCGGAGCCGGACCGGTTCTCGGTGTAGGCGAGGTTGCTCTGCACCATGCTTTGGGTGGAGACACGTCCGCCGAACAGCTTGGTCATGCGCATGCGTTCGTGCAGGAAGCGTCCTTCGATGCCCGCATATTCGGCGGGGGACAGGTAGGTGTCCAGTATCTGTGTGTAACCGACGCCCACCAGCGTGGAGCGTGTCACGAAGTGGTTGATGGGGAGGCTGTCGTTCTCTTGACTCAGCGCGGAGACCGCCCAGGTGAAGAGGATGGCGAGGAGCAGGATACTACGTCTCATGGCTAGAACAGTTTCATTTGACCGGTGATTTCGTCGATGATGTCGCTGTCACTCTTGTGTGCGTCGGGGTCCTCGTTCACAGGCTCGGGCTCTTCCTTCTTTTCCGGTTCAGGCTTGGGCTCGGGCTTGCGTGTCGGCTCCAGCTCGTTGACGGCGGCGACCTGGTAGGAGGTCACCCGCTTGCCTTTTGCACGGAAGCCTTTCTGGGCGACGAACTCTTCCGCCTCGATGTCGAGCGGTTCGCGGAAGCTGTCTTCGCCCCCGAAGACCACCTGCAGGTGCGGATAACACTCGTCGGTGAGGAGTACCTGTTCGTTGCGCTTGTTGTCGCCCATGTAGTTCAGGTGACGTGCCGTGCTCTCGAAGACGAAGCGTTTCAGGTAGAGGTGCCCCTTCTGGGAGTGGTCGAAGAGGGCGAGCGTCCACACCTTCGTCGGGTCGAACTTCTCGAGGAAGCTCAGGTTACGCTCGAAGTGGTTGTTCTCGTCGAAGTCCGTCGTGTAGAAGTCGCCGTTCTTGAGTACCACGAGAATCTGGTCGTCGTTCTGGAACTCTCCCAGGTACTTGCCGCGTCCGTCGTAGTTCAGGCGTTGCACGTCGGTGTCGAACCACACCTTCCGTCCGCCCAACGTCGAACCGCCACGCTGCTTCAGCGCAATCTTGTGAATCTCGTTCCGCGTCAGCAGATTGCCGCGGGCACCACGCGCACGGATGGGGACCTCGGCGAAGTCGCGTTCGAAGGTGATGCGTCGCAGGCGGGGGACAGGCTTCAGCGTGACCTTGATGACCTCTGCCTCCCCGTTCGGGTTGACTGTGAAGTAGACCACTTTCGAGTCCGGCTTGCCGTAGGTGCAGTCATATTCGCGGTCGCGTATGATGCCGGTGATGAAGAAGCGCTTGATCATGTAGTCGCCTTGGGCACCGTCCCGGTAGACCACGTTGTAGATGGTGCGCTTGTCGTTCTTCTTGAAGATATCGATGTGTATGAGGTCCGTCCCCACGAACATCTTGTCGGGGACGCGGACAATCTTGTACTTGCCCGTGCTGTAGAAGAGGATGACGTCGTCGATGTCCGAGCAGTTCGCCACGAACTCATCCTTCTTCAGACTCGTGCCTATGAAGCCCTCGTCGCGGTTGATGTACAGCTTCTCGTTCGCCTCCACCACCTTGGTAGCCTCGATGGTGTCGAAGCTGCGTATTTCGGTGAGGCGGGGATGGTCCTTGCCGTACTTCTGCTTGAGCATCCGGAACCAGCGCGAGGTGACCTCGACCATGTTGCCCAGTTCCTTGTCGATTTCGGCTATCTCCTCGTTCATGCGTGCGATGGCCTCGTCCGCCTTGTCGCTGTTGAACTTGAGGATGCGTCCCATCTTTATTTCCATCAGGCGGAGGATGTCGTCCTTCGTCACTTCGCGGATGAACTGCGGGTAGAAGGGGGTCAGACGCTTGTCGATGTGTGCGCAGGCGGCATCCATGTCCTCCGCCTGTTCGAACGGACGGTCCTTGTAGATGCGCTCCTCGATGAATATCTTCTCGAGGGAGGCGAAGTGCAGGCTCTCCTGCAGCTCTCCCTTGCGTATCTCCAGTTCGCGCCGCAGCAGGTTGAGGGTGTTGTCCACCGACTTGCGCAGCACGTCGCTCACACTGAGGAAGTGGGGCTTCTTGTCGTCGATGACGCAGCAGTTGGGCGAGATGTTCACCTCGCAGTCTGTGCAGGCATAGAGCGCGTCGAGCGTCTTGTCCGACGACACGCCCGGTGCCAGGTGGACGAGTATCTCGGCATGTGCCGCCGTGTTGTCCTCCACCTTCCGTATCTTGATTTTGCCCTTCTCCACTGCCTTGAGGATGGAGTCTATCAGGGTCGAAGTGGTCTTGCCATAGGGAATCTCCGTGATGACGAGCGTCTTGTTGTCCAGCTTGTTGATTTTCGCACGGACTTTCACGCTGCCGCCCCGTTCGCCGTCGTTGTACCGCGACACGTCGATGGAACCGCCCGTCTGGAAGTCCGGATAGAGGTGGAACGGCTGGCCGTGCAGGTAGGCTATGGCGGCGTCGCACAGCTCATTGAAGTTGTGGGGCAGTATCTTCGATGAGAGTCCCACGGCGATACCTTCCACACCCTGCGCCAGCAGCAACGGGAACTTCACCGGGAGCGTGATGGGCTCGCGGTTGCGTCCGTCGTAGGACAGCTTCCATTCCGTCGTCTTCGGGTTGAACACCACGTCGAGGGCGAACTTCGACAGGCGTGCCTCGATGTAACGCGGAGCCGCTGCATCGTCGCCCGTGAGGATGTTTCCCCAGTTTCCCTGATGGTCGATAAGGAGCTCCTTCTGACCCAGCTGCACCAGGGCGTCGCCGATGGAGGCGTCGCCGTGCGGGTGGAACTGCATCGTATGTCCCACGATGTTTGCCACCTTGTTGTAGCGTCCGTCGTCGAGCCGCTTCATGGAGTGGAGGATACGGCGCTGCACGGGCTTCAGTCCGTCGTTCACGTGCGGCACGGCACGTTCCAGGATCACGTAGGAGGCATAGTCCAGAAACCAGTTCTGGTACATGCCGCTCAGTTGGTGGCGCACGTTGTCATCGCGTGTGTCGGCAGGCCGATAGTCCGAATGTTCGTTGGTTGGTGTCTCTGTGTCTTGGATGTTATCGCTCATAGCTGTTGTTCCACTGTTCATGTATATTGCGCAAAAATAGTCAATTTGTCGCGGAATCCCTTGCTTTTTCGTCCGTCTTTTCGGGAAAATGAAGGAATATTAGCATCCGGACGGGCGCAGGGCATGTCGGGAAGAAAGCGGCCCCCGCATCGGGAGGGCTTACAGGTAAATCGAGAGCGAGAGGTAGGCACCGTGCTGGACACGCGCCTTGGGGTAGAACGTGTCGAACCGTACCCCCTCGTAGGAGAGGTCCCGCCGCATGGCGTAGGGGTCGAGGGTGGAGAGCTGGTAGCCGACGGAGAGGGTCAGTCCGTCATCGATGCCGGAGGAGACGCCCACGCGCAGCTCGAAGGCATGGATGCGCCCCTTGTGGCTGCTGATGTGGTCATAGTCGGTCGGGATGCCCGGTACCCCGTCGTAGCGTGTGATGTCTACCCGTTCGTAGGGGATGTTCAGCATCAGTCCGGCTTCTCCGGTGAGATGGAAGTCCGTGAAGTGTGTCCGCAGGAGGGGTGGGGACACGAGGAAGACCGACGGACGGAGGTAGAGGTTGGTGGGGGACTTTGGGTCGTCGGTGACTGCCCACCCTTTGCCGCTTGGGGTACCTTCCGTGTCCAACGTTCCCCAGAAACCGACGGCACCGCCGATACCGACACAGGGCAGCGCCATCCAGTGATAACCCACTCCGACCTGCCAGAGGTCTTCCGTCAGGATGTTGCCTGTCAGGTCGATGCGGTGGTGTGGCGTGTCATCTTCGTTCCCGGTGGTGGCACGGACGGGGAGGAGGGGGAGCCCCAACGCTGCGAGGGCGAGGAGGAGGCGGGAAAGGCTCTGCGTGAGAGCCTGAAGCACACAACGTTTCATATTCTTTTTTGGGCGTAAAAATAAGTGGCGGCAAGTGATTGTGCAAGGGTGCCCCCGTCCGATAAGATTTTTTAATCCAATCACCTCTGATTGTCATTCTGTCAAAACGTCAAACGAACCGCCTGAGAAGCTCCTTCGTTGCGGCAAAATACGAGTTGGTGACCGGGAAGGGGCTTCTCGGGCGATTTGTGAAATGCACATGGACGGTTTTTCCGTCCGTTTCCTTTCCTTTTGCCGTATTCTTCTCTGTATTTATTCCCTTCCGTCGGTCTTTTCACACGGAATGGCGCAATTTCACACATCGGAAATCGTGCCCCTTCGGTCGCTAAAAAATGGGGACAGGTGGCTGTTTTCGTACGGACGAACGACTACGAGCGTGCGGACACGTCGGTACGGTGGTGCGGACGCGTCCGTACGAAACCAATCACAGGTGCTTTCGACCGTAAAAAGGGGGGCGGCGGACGCTTTTTCTGTGTTAGGAACGGTATAATTATGTGAATAACGGTTTATTTTGATGCGTTCTGACGAACGTCTCTTAAAATATTTAACGCGCGATTTTCCAGAAGGGACGAATTTGCGGATTTGTGCGTTAGCTGAAAACGGAAAATCGGGAAAATGTGATGCTAAAACCGGGAAAACGGTGTCATTGTGACAACTGGGAAATACCCACGGTGCAGGGGAGACCGGTCTGGTCGCCCGGTCCAACATATTCAATTAACAATTGATAATTGACAATGGACAATTATCGTCTTGCAGTCACATCCCCCACGCCGCAAGGTAATTGTCAATTGTCAATTGTCAATTGTCAATTGTTCCTTGTCAATTGTCAATTGCTTCATTCTCTCTTCCGGTATGTTTTCGCGGCGACGAGGCAGAACAGGAGAGCGAAGGCGGCGAGGGCGGCGTACTGCTGCCACAGGTCGGCGATGCCGGCGCCCTTCAGGTAGACCGCACGCATGATTTCGATGAAGTAGCGCGGGGGAATGGCGTAGGTGAGGACCTGTGCCCAACGGGGCATGGAGGCGATGGGGGTGAACAGGCCGCCCATCAGCTGGAAGATGACGATGAAGGCGAACATGACGAAGATGCTTTGCAGGAGGGTCGATGAACGGTTGGCGATGCTCACGCCCAACCCCGACATGACGAGGGTGAACAGGATGGCGGCAAGGTAGATGTACGCGATGTGCCCCGCAGGGACGAGTCCGTAGACCAGCCAGCCGACGAGCATCCCGACCGTGACGACGAGCAGGCCGACCGCCCAGAACGGGATGAGCTTGGAGAGGACGAAGGTGAACCGCCCCACGGGGGTGACGTTCATCGCCTCGATGGTCCCGCTCTCCTTCTCGCTCACGAGGTTCAGCGCGGGCAGGAAGCCGCAGATGAGGATGAGCAGCACCACCATGAGAGCGGGTATCATGTAGTTGCGGAAGTTGAGCGTCGGGTTGTAGCGGTTGAGGACGCTGGCGGCCGCAGCTTCGGGGAGAGCCGTCCCTTCTTCCGCCGACCACCGTGCGAGCGTCTGCAGGAGCGAACGGGATGCGTACTGGGCGCCGAGGATGCCTTTGGTGGCATTGACCCCGTTGGCGCTCAGGTCGAGGTGGGGCGACTTGCCCCCGCTGAGGTCGCGGAAGTAGCCGGAGGGAATGGTCAGCACGACGTCCGCGTCGCCCCGCTCGATGTGGCGGAGTGCCTCGTCGTAGGTGTCGCAGACTGCCGTCACGGTGAGGGATGCCGAGGCGTCCATGTCCGCCACCAGGCGGCGTGACAGGAGGCTGTGGTCACGGTCGACCACTGCCACGCCGACGTCCTTCACGTCGAGGTCCGCCACCAGGGGGATGACGAGCATGACGAGCAGCGGCATTGCCACGATGAGGCGGGGGATGAGCGGGTTGCGCAGCATCAGTGTGAGTTCCTTCTTGAGGAGGATGCGTAGGATTCGGGTCTGCATGGGTGGGTCATTTTCGTAGGTTGAACTTCTTGGCAGCCAGCGTCAGGACGACGAGGGTCATGAGCGCAAGGACGGCGGTCTGGGGCAGTATGTGGCGGACGGGCAGCTGCTGGATCATCAGCACGCGCAGGGCGGAGATGTACCAGCGTGCCGGGATGAGGCAGGACACGCCCTGCAGCGCCACCGGCATGTTCTCGACGGGGAAAATCATGCCCGAGAGCATGGTGACAGGCACCATGAACAGCATGCCCGACACGAGGAGTGCCGCCACCTGGGTCGCGACGAGCGTGGAGACGAGCATCCCCAGTCCGAGGGCGAGGATGATGTAGAGGAGGCTCAGCCAGACGACGTGCAGTGCGCTCGGTGAGAACGGAAGCCCGAGGACGGTGTAGCTCAGGGTGAGCATCAGTCCGAGGAGCAGGCACGAGAGCAGGAAGTAGGGGACAAGCTTGCCCAGGATGATGGTCCGCGGACGGACGGGCGACACGAGCAGCAGGTCCATGGTGCCCGACTCCCGCTCGCTGACGATGGACACGGAGGTCATCATGGAGCAGATGAGGATGAATATCATCCCCATGATGCCGGGCACGAACTGGTAGGCGCTCTTGAGCTGCGGATTGTAGAGCGTGTGGAGGACGATGGGCGAGGAGGACTCGCCGGATACGACGCTCTCGATGTAGGCGGTGGCGGTCTGCGCCAGGTTGGTGTTCGAGGCGTCGGTGATGACCTGATGGGTGAGCTGTCCGTCGTCGGTGCGGAGGACGAGGACGGCGTCCGCCTTCCCCTGTCGCAGGAGGTCGTCCGCCTCGTGTGGGGCGACGATGCCTTCGAGCGTGAAGTAGGGGTTGGAGCGGAAGCGTTCGAGCAGGCGGTGGGTCTCGTCGGTGTGCTGACCGACGACGGCGAGGAGCCGGACGCCGTTGACTTCGGTCGAGATGGCGAAGCCGAAGAGCAGCAGCAGGACGACGGGCATGACGAGCACGACGGTGACCGTACGCGGGTCGCGCAGGAGGTGGAGCACCTCTTTCCGGATGAGTGAGCGGAAGATGGACATGGCTTGGCTGTTTGGTTGTTGGCAATCGGTGAACGGGGACGGGCTTACGTGCGACGGGCATCTTGTGCCACGATGCGGAACACCTCGTCCATGGTCGCGGCGCGGAACTGCTGCTTGAGCCCGGCAGGGCTGTCGAGCGCACGGATGCGTCCGTCGACCATGATGGACACGCGGTGGCAGTACTCCGCCTCGTCGAGGTAGTGGGTCGTCACGAAGAGGGTCATGCCCTCGGACGAAGCCCGGTAAATCATCTCCCAGAACTTCCGGCGGGTGGCAGGGTCGACTCCGCCCGTCGGCTCGTCGAGGAAGACGATGTCCGGGGTGTGCAGGGTGGCGGCGGTGAAGGCGAGCCGCTGCTTCCAGCCGAGGGGCAGGTCCCTGACGGGGCGGTCGCGTACGTTGTCCATGCCCAGGGCGCGGCAGGCTTCGTCGGCTTTCCGGCGGATGTCGGATGCCGGCATGCCGTAGATGGTGGCGAAGAGGGTGAGGTTCTCGCGGACGGTGAGCTGCCCGTAGAGTGAGAACTTCTGGCTCATGTAGCCGATGTGCCGCTTGATGTCCTCCGGTTGGCGGACGATGTCGAACCCGGCGACCGTGCCGCTGCCCGACGTGGGTCGGCTGAGTCCGCAGAGCATGCGCATGGCGGTGGTCTTACCGGCTCCGTTGGCACCCAGGAAGCCGAAGATTTCTCCCTTCCGGACGTCGAGGCTGAGGTCGTCGACGGCGGTGAAGTCGCCAAACCGCTTCGTGAGGTGGCGGACGGAGATGACGTTTTCGCTAGTCTTCATGTTGTGCAAGTTTGATGAACAGGTCTTCGATGGTGGCTTCCACCGGACGGATGCGGACGTCCGCCAGTCCCTGCCGGCGGAGGGCGGTCTCCGTCCCGTCCGGGTCGAACCCTTCGTCGGCGACCACGTGGAGTGTCGCCCCGAAGGTGTAGCAGTCCTTCACGCCCGGCATGCCGCGCAGGGCAAGCAGGAGCGGGTACATCTGCCCGGCAGAAGCGGCGTAGAGCGGGTCCCCGAGCCGGGCGGTGAGGCGCGTGGGCGTGTCGATGCCGAGGATGCGTCCCCGGTGGAGCAGGGCAATCCGGTCGCAACGCGCTGCCTCGTCCATGTAGGAGGTCGAGACGAGGATGGTGATGCCCTTCTCCCTCAGGGTGGCGAGCATCCCCCAGAACTCGCTGCGCGACACGGCGTCCACCCCGGTGGTAGGCTCGTCGAGCAGCAGGATGCGCGGACGGTGGATGAGGGCGCAGCTCAGTGCCAGCTTCTGCTTCATGCCGCCGGACAAGGCTCCTGCCCTGCGGTCGGGGAAGCGGGCGAGCTGGCTGAATATCGGGGCGATGAGGTCGAAGTGGTCCCTGACCTTCACGCCGAAGAGCGAGGCGAAGAAGTGCAGGTTCTCGTCGACGGTCAGGTCGGGGTAGAGGGAGAAGCGTTCGGGCATGTAGCCGATGAGCGTGCGCAGCTGTCTGAACTCACGGACCACGTCCAGTCCGGCGACGGTCGCCGTGCCCCGGTCGGGGGTGAGCAGGGTGGCAAGGATGCGGTAGAGGGTGGTCTTCCCGGCTCCGTCGGGTCCGATGAGCCCGAAGATGCTCCCCTCGGGGACGGAGAAGGTCACCTCGCGGAGGGCGGTGGTCCGTCCGTAGTCCTTGGTGAGTCCGCGGATGTCGATGAGGCTGTTCATAGGCGCACTTCCCCGTATTGTCCGAGTTTCAGCCGTCCGTCGTTCTTCACGGCTACCTTGACGGCATACACCAGGTTCGCCCGGGAGTCGCGGGTCTGGATGGCCTTGGGCGTGAACTCGCTCTCCTGCGCAATCCAGGTGACGCGCCCCGGGTATTCGTACTGTTCGTCTCCGCCGAAGTCCGCGATGACAGTCACCTCCTGCCCCAACCTGAGGTGGGCGAGCTGGGAGGCGGTGAAGTAGCAGCGGAAGTAGACGTTGTCGAGGTCCGCCATCTTGAACAGCGGACGCCCCGGCGTGGCATATTCCCCCGCTTCGGCATACTTGAGCAGGACTGTCCCCGTGAGCGGGGCGGTGATGCGGCTCTTCCGCAGCTGTTCCTCGACTTCCTCCCGTTCATACTGCAAGGCGGACGCATTCTCGCTGATGGAGCTGCGGTTCTTGCCGAGGGTGGAGAGGAGGGCATCAAGCTGTCCGCGCAGGACGTTCAGCCGGGCGCGTGCATCGTCCGCCTGTTTCCCGGTCGCCGCCCCGTCCGCCAGCAGCCGTCCGATGCGGGCGCACTCCTCCTGCTGGTGTGCAATCTGTGCACGCAGGGCTGCCGCCTGTGCGGCGATGTCGGGCGAGGTCTGTTCGGCGGCCCGTTGCCGGCTTTGCAGCTGTTTCCGCCGGAGGGCGAGCTGAGTGGTGTCGACGATGCCGACGGACTGTCCCATGGTGAGGCTGTCGCCCTCGTCGAGGTCGAGGCGGAGAATCTTCCCCGCCGTCTCGGCGGAGACGGTCACGGTGTTGGCTTCGAAGATGCCCGTGGCATCATAGTCCCGGTCGTTCCCGCAGGCACCCGCCAGGCAGGCGACAGCAAGGAGAAAGGCAGTCTGTTTCATTGGTTCACGGTGTGTTTAAGTTGGTAAATGTGTTGCAGCAGCTGGATGCGGTGGTAGGACGCGTCGAGCCGTGCCCGGTTCTCGTCGGTCAGCTTGCCCAGCAGGTCGGTGGTGTCGATGACCCCGTTCGTCAGCTGTGACTCGGCAGCCCGCCGCACGTTGGTGCGCAGTTCGACGATGCGGCTGTCGTCCTCCATGACCCTCTTCAGCTCGTCGATGCGGTCGAGCTGTTCCCGCACCTCCAGCCGGTTGTTGAAGAGGAAGGCATCCCGCTCGGCAGCGATGTCGGCGGACGAGAGGCGCAGCCGTTGCCGGGCGTTCCGCTTCGTGTAGAGCGCCCCGATGTTCCAGGAGACTCTTACGCCTGCCAGCAGGTTGAGCGAGAGGTCGTGCTGCATCATGCTCTCGAAGTAGTTGAATCCCGGATAGCCGTAGTACGCCTGGGCGAACAGTCCGACACGGGGCATGACGCCCGCCGTGACGTCCGCCTGCCGCGCCTCGTTGGTGAGCAACCGTGCGTCGAACAGTTTCAGCTCGGGGCGTGCCGGCGTCAGGTCCGTGGGAAGCTCCGCCTCCGGGAGCGCCAGCGTCCGTCCCTCCAGCGGCTCCCCGACGAAGAGTCCGAGCAGCCTGCGGAAGGTTGTCGCCGTGCTCTCCGCCTGCGTCAGCTGCTGCCGGGAGACGAGACATTGCGCTTCCATCCTGTCGACGTCACACTGCATGGCGGTGCCGTTGCGGTGCATCACCCTCAGCCGCTCCAGGTTGCTCCGGAGCAGCGACAGGGTGGCTTCCGTCTGACGCACCTGTTCCTCCACAAGCAGGACGCCGAAGAAGAGGTCCTCCACCCGTTGCCGGACGGCATGGAGCTGCACGTCCACCGACGTCCGCCGCTCCGCCTCGCGTGCCCGTTCGACGTTCCGTTGCGACCGGGACGCCCCGCCGTCCCACACGGTCTGGCTGAGGTCCGCGCCGACCTTGTACTGCCAGTTGTCCAGTCCCTCCAGGTTCATCCCGTTCTGTCGGAGCATCCCTGCGAGCACGTCCGGGAAGGAAGGCGTCTCGTTCTGCACGGTGCCCTGTCCGTAGACCGACAGCTGCGGCAGCCAGCCCTTGCGGATGTCCGAGAGGTTGACCGCGGTCGTCCGTTCCAGGATGTCGTACTTGCGGATGAGCGGGTAGTTCGCCTGCGCCCGTCCGACACATTCCTCCAGGGTCAGCTCCTGCGCCGCGAGGTGTACGGCGGTGCAGCACATCAGTGCCAGGAGCCAGTAATGTCTGAGTGTATTCATTCGATTCCCAGTTTAGTCAGTATGGTCCGTACATTCTCCTCCCTGCGCATCCGGAAAAATTCCTCCCTGCTCCCGAAGAGACCTCCCAGCGCCCCCTGCAGGATCGGGGTGGCGATGAACAGGAATACATTGAGAGACACAATGTCGACGAGCAGCATCCGTGCGTCCACCCGTCGGCAAAGTCCCTGTGCCGCACAACGGTCGATTTCCGTCTGCAAGTTGTGCAGCACCCGGGTGGCAGTCGGCTGCAGCTCCCCCGTCATCAGTTTGATACGTTCCGGACGGCTGTAGATTTCGTTCACGATGAAGCGCGGCAGGTCCGGGTTTGCCGTGAGGAAGTCGAAGTGCCGCTCCACCCCCTGTCGTATCTTGTCAGGCAGGGGCAGGTCGCTTTCCTCGATGGCGCTCAGCATGATTTCGCTCAGCAGTCCCATCTTTTCGGTGACTATCCGTTCGAAAAGCTTGTCCTTCGTACGGAAATAGTAGTGAAGCATGGCGTGCGTGACGCCGGCAGCCTCGGCGATGGATGTGGTTCTCGCTCCGCCGTAGCCCCTTTCCAGGAACTCCCTCTCGGCAGCCTTAAGGATTTTGGTCTCAGTGTCTTCCGTGTGTCTGTCTGTTGTCTGCATGGTGCTGTCAGATTGGTTTAACTGAAGTGACTAACAATATTGTTAATGCAAATGTATCGCTTTTCTCCAACCGGCAAAAGGACGTCCGCCTGAAAATCAGCCGGCATTGCCCTTTTTAGGGAATTTTAATATCAGACGGACCGGGAGGCATGCCGGTGGAGGGAAGTCCGTCTTCCTATATCTTATTATATATAGCATCCCGCCGCCCCTTGGGCAGCGGTGCAAGCAGGAGTCGGAAGTCGTTTCGCAGTTATCATCCGGTACGGTCCTGACGTGTGAGATTGTAACGAAAAGCCCTTATTTACTGCCATTCTAGTGTGAAAGAATAATAAGACTGGCAAGGAGATACGGACGGATACGAAAAAAATCATTTACTTTGCACTTCCTTCCATACGAAGGGGCGGCAAGTCCGGACCTTATGCAGAGGCCAGCTTGCCCACCGAGCATACGGGCAAAGAAAAAGATTTAAATACAATGGCACAACAAGAAGATGTATTCAAGAAGATCGTGTCGCACTGCAAGGAGTACGGTTTCGTATTTCCGTCAAGCGACATCTATGACGGTCTGGGCGCAGTGTACGACTACGGCCAGATGGGTGTAGAGTTGAAAAACAACATCAAGCAATATTGGTGGCAGAGCATGGTGCTGCTCCACGAGAACATTGTGGGCATCGACTCGGCCATCTTCATGCATCCCACCATCTGGAAGGCCTCGGGTCACGTGGATGCCTTCAACGACCCGTTGATAGACAACCGCGACTCGAAGAAGCGCTACCGGGCGGATGTCCTGATTGAAGACCAAATAGCCAAATACGACGAGAAGATAAACAAGGAAGTGGCAAAGGCAGCCAAGCGTTTCGGTGACGCCTTTGACGAGGCTCAGTTCCGCAGCACCAACGCACGCGTGCTCGAACACCAGGCAAAGCGCGACGCCTTGCACGAACGCTATTCGAAGGCGATGAACGCCAACGACCTGAACGAGCTGCGCCAGATTATCCTCGATGAGGAAATCGTCTGCCCCATCTCCGGTACCAAGAACTGGACCGAGGTGCGTCAGTTCAACCTGATGTTCGCCACCGAAATGGGCTCGACGGCTGACGGTGCCATGAAAGTGTACCTCCGCCCCGAGACGGCGCAGGGCATCTTCGTGAACTTCCTCAATGTGCAGAAGACCGGTCGCATGAAAGTGCCCTTCGGCATTGCCCAGATCGGCAAGGCCTTCCGTAACGAGATTGTGGCACGCCAGTTCATCTTCCGCATGCGCGAGTTCGAGCAGATGGAGATGCAGTTCTTCGTTCGCCCCGGCACCGAGCTGGAGTGGTTCAAGAAGTGGAAGGAGACCCGTCTGAAATGGCACGAGGCACTGGGCTTCGGCGAAGACCACTACCGTTACCACGACCACGAGAAGCTGGCCCACTACGCCAATGCCGCTACGGACATCGAGTTCAAGATGCCCTTCGGCTTCAAGGAGGTGGAGGGTATCCATTCGCGTACCAACTTCGACCTGTCCCAGCATGAGAAGTACAGCGGCAAGAGCATCAAGTACTTCGACCCCGAGCTGAACGAGTCCTATACCCCGTACGTCATCGAGACTTCCATCGGTGTTGACCGCATGTTCCTGAGTGTGATGTGTGCTTCCTACAAGGAAGAGGCCCTGGAGAACGGTGAGACCCGCGTCGTGCTGAAACTGCCTGCCGCACTCGCACCTGTGAAGTTGGCGGTGCTCCCCCTGGTGAAGAAAGACGGTCTGCCTGAGAAGGCGCGCGAAATCATCAGCGACCTGCGCTTCCACTTCAACTGCCAGTACGACGAGAAGGACTCCATCGGCAAGCGTTACCGCCGTCAGGATGCCATCGGTACCCCCTATTGCATCACCGTCGATCATCAGACGTTGGAAGACAACTGCGTGACGCTGCGTGACCGCGACACGATGCAGCAGGAGCGTGTGCCCATTGCAGAGCTGAACGGCATCATCGCCGACAAGGTAAGTATAACCAGTCTGTTGAAGACACTGATTTGAGGATGAATCTATGAAGAAAAGTTTGTTTCTGCTGATTGGGCTGCTGTTGTTGAGTCTGGGAGCGTTGACATCCTGCGATGAGACCAAGGAAACTGACCCGTACGCCGACTGGAAAGTGCGCAACGAACATTTTCTGGACTCCATTGCCGATGTGGCGCATGCTCATGAGGCTTCGGGGGAATGGAAGGTCTTCCGCTCCTATTTGCAGGATTATACTTCGGGCACCGGCTCCACGGGCGTCAATGTTCCCGTGGCGGAAGGTGAGGTGGATGACTATATCTACGTGAAGGTATTGCAGGACGCCCGGAAACTTGCCGATGCGGCCTTGGGGGTGTCTGACTGCCGCTCCGTGCTGTATACCGACTCGGTGTACGTGCACTACAAGGGTACCCTTATCAATGGCGAGCGTTTCGACGGAACGTTCACTTCCGACTTGGACTATGAGATTGCCACTCCCTCCACGTTTGCCGTAAGCGGACTGGTCACCGGTTTCACCACAGCCTTGCAGGAGATGTACGAAGGCGACCGTCGCCTGTCCGACTGGCAATACAAGGGCGACCGTTGGTTGGTCTATATTCCCGCCGCCTTGGGGTATGGCACTACCGACCGCGATAACATTCCCGCCCACTCGGTGCTTGTGTTTGACATCGCCCTGTGCGGTATCTGGAGTGCAGGCGAGGAAAAGCCGGTGTGGATGAATTGACTTTTCTGAGTATATAGATAGCGTACTGATCGCGTTTGATGTCCCGGTTGTTGGAACAGAACAGCCGGGACGTCATTTTATATAAGGTAAGGAAATCCCTCCTTGCTGCTGGTTGAGGGAGGCTGTCGTGTCACACGGACGTAATCATGCTCCCAAACTGTCTGGGAGAACCTGATTGAATACTAGTACATTATCAGACTAGGGGAAATTTTCTTCAAAAAAAGTGCGAAGAATGTTTGGAACGTATACCCAAAAGCTCTACCTTTGCATCCGCTTTCGATAAGGAAAGCCGCTGCAAAG
>OCQA01000651.1_pt1 | contig 32678 bp, 27 predicted proteins | sample 1538571 | NCBI WGS metagenome assembly OCQA01 (sample SAMN04571708, study PRJEB22368) | human gut metagenome | biome: human gut; material: stool | host: Homo sapiens | place: Luxembourg | collected 2012-09-28 | reverse complement strand
TCCATTCGTCAGCCGACCACCTCATTTGTGCGGTGTTACCCTAATACTATTTCCTGCATTCGCCTGCGCCATCTGCTTGCGCCGCGAATTTAGAAATAGTATAAAAAAGGCGGGTGCGCGGAGCTTCAAACTCCATGCACCCGCTTTGCGTATATCAATAATTACTTCTTGTTTCCCCCGAACAGCCCCGTGATTCCGCCCAGAATCCCGCGCGTCACCTGCCGCGTCACTTCGCGGGTCGCGGTGCTAATCGCCGTATTCTGTACGCGCCCCAGCAATGAGTCGTTCTTTCGGGCGCGCGCGGCACGTTCTTCGCGCAGTTCATCCGCGTGCTTCCGGCGTTCTTCCGCCTGGCGTTCCTTCTCGGCTTTTTCAGCCGCTTTGCGCTGCTTCTCCGCCTCGCGCTCCTGCGCCTTCGTCGTTGTCGGCGCTGCTGCGGGCTGCGCCTGAGCCGGGACGTAATTGCCCGTCGCGGGGTCAAGCTGCATCGGCATCATCTTCTGCACATACTGCCCGCTTGCCGGGTCGTAGACCATCACCAGCATGTTTTGCACCTGCGGCTGCTGCACAGTCAGCACCGGGACAGGCTGCGCCTGACCTATCGGCTGCTGCTCCTGCTGATTCTGCCACGCCGGACGTGCGGGTTCGTCCGCCGCCATCCACGCGGGACGCGGCGTGCTGCCCTGTGCGGCAGGCTGCGCCTGAGCCATCGGCTGTGCCTGAGCCATCGGCTGTGCAGCCTCGCGCTGCACATAATGCCCTGTCTGCGGGTCGAACACGAGGAACGCATCGGGGCGGCTGACCGTCGGCGCAGCGGTCGAAATCTGCGGCGCGGCGGCTTCCGGCACGGGCATCTGCTCCTTCTGGAACGCACTTGCCAGCATTTCGTAGGCGGAAACGCGGTCAACCGGCGTGTCGTAAACGCCGCGGAAGGGGCTGGATTCGATGCACTCCTGCCGCACATCGCCGTCGATGGCGTTCATGGCACTCTGCGGGGGGAGGATGGTCGCGCGCTCGACGATGCTCGGCGCACCGTCCGCATCGAGGAAGGAAACCAGCGCTTCGCCTGTTTTGAGCGTGGTGATGGCTTCTGCCGTATCGAACGCGGGATTCGCGCGGAAGGTCATCGCAGCGGTGCGGACGGCCTTCTGGTCAAGCGGCGTGTAGGCGCGCAGGGCGTGCTGGACGCGGTTGCCGAGCTGCCCCAGAATGCTCATGGGAATGTCGCAAGGGTTCTGGGTGACGAAATACACGCCGACGCCCTTGGAGCGAATCAGCCGGACGACCTGCTCCAGCGTTTCCAGCAGCGCCTTGGGGCAGTCGTCGAAGAGCAGGTGCGCCTCGTCGAAGAAGAACACCATGCGCGGCTTGTCCAAATCGCCGCATTCGGGCAGCAGCTCGTACAGCTCCGACAGCATCCACAGCAGGAAGGTCGAGTACAGCCGGGGCTTGCGGTAGAGCACGTCCGCCGCGAGGATGTTGATAACGCCGCGCCCGTTTTCATCAAGCTGCATCCAGTCGGCGATGTTCAGTGCGGGTTCGCCGAAGAACGCATTGCCGCCCTCGTCCTCCAGCATGGCGACGGCGCGCTGAATCGCACCGACAGATGCCATGGACACGTTGCCGTAATCGAGCGTGTACTCCTTGGCGTGCTCACCGACGTAGGCAAGCATGGCCTTCAAGTCCTTGAGGTCGAGCAAGAGCATGTTCTCGTCGTCCGCGACGCGGAAGAGGATGCTCAGCACGCCTGCCTGCGTGTCGTTGAGGTTCATCAGCCGCGCGAGCAGCGTCGGCCCCATTTCGCTCACGGTCGTGCGGACGGGATGCCCTTCTTTGCCGAATACGTCCCAGAACACGGTCGGGAACGTGCGGTACTCGAACGTCGGCACGCCGCACTGCGTCAGGCGATTGGCGATATTGTCGCTGTGTGTGCCGGGCTGCACCATCCCGGCGAGATCGCCCTTGATATCCGCGAGGAACACGGGCACGCCCATGTCCGAAAATCCCTCTGCCAGCACCTTGAGGGAGACGGTTTTGCCCGTGCCGGTCGCCCCGGCAATGAGACCATGGCGGTTTGCCATCTGCGGCAGCAGGCAGACGGGATGTTCACCCGTTCCAAGCCAGATTTTGCCTTCGTAGAGCATGTGTGTTGTGTTCTCCTTTTTCCTTTTATAGTGGTACTATTGGTACTTCTTTATCGCGGCAGGGGTTTCGCCTCTGCGGAGGCGACCAGAGGGCTTTGCGGTCATCCTCTGGACTCCTTCGCACGCACACCCATGTTACTTGGATTTTATCGAAAATGCGATTAGTGGGTGTGCCGTTACTCCTTCTTCTCCTCCATCTCCGCTGTGCGTTCCGAAATAATATACCGCGGACGCTGCTTGACTTCCAAGTAGATTTTGCCGATGTATTCCCCGATGATACCGAGAAACAGGCACTGCATCCCGCCAACGAAGCATACCAGACAAGCCAGCGACGCCCAGCCAGCCACCGAATGCCCGGCAAGCGCGGCAATCACCGCCCAGATAATGCCGATAAATGACAGAATCGTGATAAACAGCCCGGCGAAGAACACCATGCGAATCGGTTTGACCGATAGGCTTGTGATGCCGTCGAACGCCAGCCCCAGCATCTTCTTCAGCGGATAGTGGCTTTCGCCCGCAATGCGCTCGTGGCGCTCGTAAGAGACGCTGGTGGACTTGAACCCGACCAGCGGAACCATCCCGCGCAGATACAGGTTTACTTCACGGAATTTCGCCAATTCCTGCAGGGCACGGCTGGAAATCAGGCGATAATCCGCGTGATTAAAGACAACCTCCGCGCCCATTGCGCTGAGCAGCTTGTAGAAGCCTTCCGCCGTGAAGCGCTTGAAGAACGTGTCGGTATCACGCTTGGAGCGCACGCCGTAGACGATTTCGCAGCCGTCAAGGTACGCATCCACCATCGCGTCCATGGCGTTGATATCGTCCTGCCCGTCGCAGTCGATGCTGATGGTGATATCGCAGCGGTCTTTTGCCTCCATCAGCCCTGCCCAGACCGCCCTTTGGTGCCCTCGGTTGCGGCTCTGCGCAATGCCTTGGAAGCGCGGGTCTTTCGCGGACAGCGCCGTGATAATCTCCCACGTCTTGTCCTTGCTGCCGTCGTTGACGAACAGAATGCGGCTCTCGTCGCTGATTTTCCCCGCGTCTGCGAGCTGACGCACCTTGTCGCGGAACATGCCGCTGGTAATCGGCAGTACGCTTTCTTCGTTGTAGCAGGGAATCACAATATACAATACAGGCTTGTGTGCCACGCAGAAACACCTCCAGTATGGTTGATTATGCCTTATTATAGCACATTTTCTCCTGCTTGAACAGGTTCTTTTTGCAACAGTTTCGACGCAATTATTGTTCACAAAATATTTACAAACACTTCCGACATTCGTTACAAAGTCGTGCTATGATACGGAAAGTACTCCAAGAGGGGTGCGGCTATCAAAGGAAGTGTGCTTATGAATCAGGCGGCAATTGGTCAGTATATCGCAGGCAAGCGCACTGCGCAAGGCATGACGCAGGAGCAGCTGGCGCAGAAAATTGGCGTATCGCAGAAATCCTTGATGCGCTGGGAAACGGGCAAACGTCTGCCCGATGCTGATGCGGTGGAAGCGCTCTGCACGGCGCTGGGTATCACCCTGCCAGAACTGCTTAACGGCAAGGACTCGCCGCAGAAGGAAGAAATGCAGCTGACGCATGACGCACAGATGCTTGACCTGCTGCGCCGGATGCAGCGCACAGTCTACGAGCAGCATATTCTCTACGGCGTTCTGCTGATTCTGCTGGGCATCGCGAGCAACGCATTGTCTGCGCTGGTCGGCGGCAGCCATGTCAAGGAATTCTTTTCGGGTGTGCTGATGGGGATGTCCGTTGCGGAAATGCTGGCGGGGGTCGTCATCGTCGCCATCCATGTGATTCACGGAAAATGCGAGGAGTAATTAGCAATTTGAGAAATCATTGCGCATTGAAAAGCGGTCGCGTGACCGCTTTTTTCGTTTTTGGGAAATCGCAGAAACATGCCTTTTTTCCTTGACCCCTTCGGCATTCCGATGTATAATAAACAATGGTGTATTAGCGCATTGAGCAGAAAGGGGTGAGTGTCCTGTACGCACAGGTAATTGTGGACATTGTGCATGAGAATGTTGCGCACACGTTTACCTACCGCATTCCGGACGGCATGACGCTCACCGCCGGACAGCGCGTGGAAGTTCCGTTCGGGCGGATGCGCAAGGAGGGGGTCGTCCTCTCCCTGACGCAGGAGACGGACGTGCCGCCGGAAAAGCTCCGCGACATCCTCCGCCCGCTGGAGGATTATGCCGCTATCTGCCCCACGCTGCTGACGCTCGCCCAGCAGATGGCGGACGACGTGCATTGCCCACTGGCGGAAACGCTGCGGCTGATGCTGCCCGCCCAAATGCGCGGTGGACGCATTCAGGTGAAAACGCAGACGGTCGCGCAGGCCGCGAAGCCGCGCGAAATGCTGGAAGCGGCGGCGCAGGCGGAGAAGCGCTCGCCGAAGCGGCGACTGCTGCTGACGGTCTTATCCGACGAGCGGACGCACCCGGTGGAGGAATTGAAGCTGCTTGTCCGCGAACCGCTGCAAGCGCTGCGACAGATAGAAGCAGCGGGGCTAATTGCCTTGCGGGAAGAAGAGGTGCTGCGCCGACCGGGCGGCAATACGCCGGATACCGCCGTCCCTGACCCGCCCCTCACGCCGGGGCAGGAGGAAGCGCTGTCGGTCATGCTGCCGGATTTGCGCAGTGGACAGGGGAAATACCTGCTCCACGGCGTGACGGGCAGCGGCAAAACCGAGGTGTTCATCCGCCTCGTGCGCCAGACGCTCGTGCAGGGGAAATCCGCCATGATTCTCGTGCCGGAAATCGCCCTCACGCCGCAAATGGTCATGTGGTTTCGGGCGCGGTTCGGGGCGGTTGCGGCGGTGCTGCACTCGCGGCTCAGCGCGGGCGAGCGCTTTGATGAGTGGCGGCGCATCCGGCGCGGCGACGCGCGGGTCGTCATCGGCGCACGGTCAGCGGTGTTCGCGCCGTGCGGGAACTTAGGGCTGATTGTCGTGGATGAGGAGCACGAATCGACGTATATCTCCGACCGTCATCCGCGATATGACGCGCGCGAAGTTGCCATCCGCCGATGCGAAAATGAGCACGCGACGCTTCTGCTTGCCTCCGCTACGCCCAGCATCCTGTCCTTTGCCAGGGCGCGGCGCGGGGATTATGTGCTGCTTGAAATGCCCTCCCGCGTCGGCAACCGCCCGATGCCGCAGGTCACGCTGGTAGACATGCGCAAGGAGATGGAGAACGGCAACCGAAGCGTATTTTCCGGGCAATTGGTCGCGGCACTCAAGAACTGCGTCGCGCGCGGCGAACAGGCCATGCTGCTGATGAATCGGCGCGGGTACAACAGCTTCGTCAGCTGCCGAAGCTGCGGTTATGTCGTCAAATGCCCGAACTGCGATGTCGCCATGACCTACCACGTCGTGGGCAGCGGGCAGACTGAGGCGAAACTCCACTGCCACTACTGCGGATTCGCCGCGCTGCCGCCAAACACCTGCCCGAAATGCGGCAGCAAGTACATCCGCTATTTCGGTGCGGGGACGCAGAAAATCGAGGAAGAATTGAAGAAGCTCTTCCCACAGGAAAACGTCATCCGCATGGATATTGACACGACCTCCGGCAAGGATGGTCACGCAAAGCTGCTCGATGAGTTCCGCTCCGGGCGCGCAAAGCTGCTCGTCGGCACGCAGATGATTGCCAAGGGGTTGGATTTCCCGAAGGTGACGCTGGTGGGCGTGATTGCGGCGGATATGACGCTGAATCTGCCCGACTACCGCGCGCGGGAGCGGACATTCCAGCTGCTGACGCAGGTCGCCGGGCGCGCCGGACGCGGCACACTGCCGGGGCAGGTCATCATCCAGACGTACAAGCCGGAGGATGAGGTGATTCAGACCGCTGCCGCGCAGGACTACCGCGCGTTCTTCGAGCTGGAGTTCGATCGCCGGCGGACGGGGTTATATCCGCCGTTCACGATTCTGGCGCGGCTGCTGGTGGAGAGCAATTCGCCGCAGAAGGCGCGAGAGGTCGCGACAATGCTTCATGCGCGGTGTGAGGAACTGCTTAACGCGCATCCACTGTGGAAGAAGCGGGCGCTGATGGTGCGGCTTGACCAGCCGAGCATCACGGTTTTGCGCGGAAAAACGCGCTGGCATGTGCTGATGAAGCTGCTGGTGCATCCGGAGACGGAGCAGTTCGCCGCGGCATTGAGCGAGCTGGCGCGGGAGAAGCAGGAGGGCGCGGAGGTGTACTTTGAGTATAACCCCACGACCATGATGTAAATGTGGTTTTATTTCCCTAAAATCGCGTGGATTGTGTGGGTATCCTGTGGATAAACACGCGGAAGCAGTATGCAGATGCGACCAACTCAATCGCGCGAAAGGGTCAAGGGACGAAGTCCCTTGCGGAGTCCAGAGGCAGAGCCTCTGGTGGGGTCAAGGGGCGAAGCCCCTTCGGTTCCCCTTTTATAGGAAGGAGCATTGTAACTTATGGCGATTCGGAAGATTGTGAAGATTGGCGATGATTGCTTGCGGCAGGAGTGCCGGAAGCAGGAGAAGTTTGATTTGCGGCTGAAAATCCTGCTGAAGGATATGGCGGACACGATGTATAAGGCGGAGGGCGTCGGGCTGGCGGCGCCGCAGGTCGGGGTGCTGCGCCGCGTGGTTGTGATTGATGTGGGCGATCAGGGGGACGGGCTGCTGGAACTCATCAACCCCGTCATCACCATGCGCGAGGGCGAGCAGTGCGGGCGCGAAGGCTGCCTGTCGCTGCCGGGACGTCAGGCGGTCGTTACCCGCCCGCGTAAAGTCACCGTGCAGTACCAGAACCGCGACGGCGTGCATTGCGAAAAGACGGTCGAGGGGCTGTTCGCGCGCGCGGTCTGCCACGAGTTGGATCACCTGGACGGCAAGCTGTACATCGACGTGATGGATCGCGAGCTGACGCCGGAGGAAATCGAAGGGCATATCCCGGAGGACGACAACCAGTGAGAATCGTGTTTATGGGTACGCCGGATTTTGCCGTGCCGTCCCTCAAAGCCTTGGTGGAGGGCGGATATTCGGTCGTCGGCGTGGTCACGCAGCCCGACCGCCCCAAGGGGCGCGGCAAGAAGCTCGCCATGTCCCCCGTGAAGGAGTACGCCGTAGCGCAGGGCATCCCTGTCCTCCAGCCGGAGCGTATCAGCCGGGATGGGTATGAGGATCTGCTGAATCTCCACCCCGATTTGTGCGTCACGGCGGCGTTCGGGCAGATTCTTTCGCAGAAAATCCTCGATATTCCGCCGCTGGGGACGATTAACGTCCATGCGTCGCTCCTGCCCAAGCACCGCGGCTCTGCGCCGATTGCGTGGGCAATGGTGCAGGGCGACAAGACCACCGGGGTGACCACCATGATGACCGCGCGCGGCATCGACAACGGCGATATGCTCCTCAAAGCCGAAACGCCGATTGACCCCGCCGAAACGTGCGGCGAACTGACGGCGCGCCTGAGCGAAATCGGCGCAAAGCTGCTGATAGACACGCTCAAAGCCCTTGAAGCCGGGACGCTTGAGCGCATTCCGCAGGACGAAAGCCAAATGACCTACGACCCCAAGCTCGAAAAGGACATGGGCGTCATCGACTGGACGCAGGACGCGGCGGACATTGTGCATCGGATTCACGGTCTGAACCCGTGGCCCGGCTGCACAAGCGCTGCTCCCGGCGGAACGTGGAAGCTCCTGCGCGCCGAAGTTGCGGACATGAGCGGTCAGCCCGGCGAAGTCCTTGCGGCGGATGGCAAGGAAGGACTGATTGTCGCGGCGGGGAAGAACGCTGTGCGCGTCCGCCAGCTGCAAGTGCCCGGCGGGAAGCCGATGGATGCACGGGATTATCTGCGCGGTCACGCAATGGCCGCTGGAACAATGTTGAAAGAGGATACGGAAAATGAGTGACGAGAATCGACAGGGCAGCGGCAATTTCCGCGCAAACAACGGCGGACAGAAGCGTCCCGCGGGTGGCAATCGCATGAGCGGAAACCGTACTGGCGGCAAAAATTTCGGCGGCAAGAAGCCGTTCAGCGGAGAGAAACGCTCCTTCGGTGGCAGCAAGCCTGCGTTTGGCGGAGAAAAACGCTCTTTTGGTGGGGACAAGCCTGCGTATAACGGCGAAAAACGCTCCTTTGGTGGAAATAAGCCCGCATACAACGGCGAAAAGCGTTCCTTTGGTGGCGATAAGCCCGCATACAACGGCGAAAAGCGCGCCTTCGGTGGGGACAAGCCCGCGTATAACGGCGAAAAGCGCGCCTTCCGTGGGGACAAGCACAATGATGGCGACAAACGCCCGACGAAATCGGGCTTTGGTGGGGAAAAACGCCCGTATGGGGATAAAAAGCCGCCCTTTGGTGGAAAACCGGGATTCCGTTCCGGAGAAAAGCGCCCCTACGGTGGCGGCAATGGGGAACGCCGTCCCTATCCGGCAAAACCGGCTGCCCCGAAGGTGGAGGGCAGCGACGGTCTGCCCGCGCGCCGTCTCGCGCTCGAAGTCATCCGCGCGGTGACGGAGAACGACGCGTATGCCTCCCTCGTGCTGGACGAGAAGCTGAACAAGTGCACGCTGCCGCTGGTGGACCGCCGTCTGGCGGCGCGGCTGGTGTACGACACGCTGGAGCACCTGCTGACGCTCGACTACGCGCTCAATTCGCTGATGGCGAAGCCCGACACGGACATCAAGTTGCGCAACGTGCTGCGGCTGGGGGCGTGCCAGATTCTGCTGGAGGATCGCATCCCGGAGAGCGCAGCGTGCAACACGTCGGTCGCGCTGTGCAAGGAGCTGGGCATGGAAGGGCTGGCAGGCGTGTGCAACGGCATCCTGCGCAACCTCGTGCGCCAGAAGGACGAAATCAAGTATCCGGACATGGAAACGGAGCCCGTCAAGGCGCTGTCCATTCGGTACAGCGTGCCGGAATGGCTCGTGGAGCGGCTGCTGGCTGACTGGGGCGAGGACGCGGAGAAGCTCATGGGCTTCCATCAGCCGAATGCCGCCATCACCATCCGCCCGAACCTGATGAAGATGGACGAAGCCGCTTTTGAGCAGTTCCTCAATAGCAAGGTCTGGGAGAAGGAAAAGGGGATGCTGCCCTTCTCGTGGCGCATCCGCAACATGGCGGAAATCGCGCATGACGCGGGCTTCGTCGGCGGCAAGTTCTCCATCCAGAGCGAAAGCAGCATGATGGTCTGCCTCGCTGCTGCGCCGAAGAACGGAATGCAGATTCTGGATGCCTGCGCCGCGCCGGGCGGCAAGAGCTGCCTGATGGCGGAAATGATGCAGGGCACGGGGCGCGTGCAGGCGTGGGAGCTGCATCCGCACCGGGCGGATTTGATTGCCGCGCAGGTGCAGCGTCTGGGGCTTGAAAACGTGCGCCCGATGACGCGCGACGCCCTCAAGCACCGCGAAGAGCTGGACGGCACGATGGACATTGTGCTGCTGGATGCGCCGTGTTCGGGGCTTGGCGTGATGAGCGAAAAGCCGGACGTGAAATACCGCGTGACGGCACAGAGCGTCGATGAGCTGGTGCAGCTGCAAAGCAATCTGCTGGACGCGGTCTGCCCGTATGTGAAGAAGGGCGGCACGCTGGTATACTCCACCTGCTCGGTGCTGAAGGACGAAAATGTGCGTCAGGCGGAGAAATTCCTCGCGCGTCACCCGGAATTTGAGCTGCTGCCGCTGCCGGAGACGATTCCGGCTTCCGTGCGGCAGTATGAAACGACCGGCTTGCAGCTCCTGCCGCAGCGCGACGGCATCGAGGGCTTCTATATGTGCCGGATGCGGAGGAAAAAGGCATGACCGAACTGACAGGCATGACGCCGCAGGAGCTGTCCGACTGGTGCAAGGCGCAGGGAATGCCCGCTTTTCGCGGCAAGCAGATTTTCCGCTGGATTCATCAGGGCGCGGATTTTGACGCAATGACGAATCTGCCGGCGGCGATGCGCGCGCAGCTGAAGGAAATCGCTGTGGCGCAGCCGGTCAGCATCATTGACGAGCGGAAAAGCCAGATTGACGATACGGTGAAATTCCTCTTTGGTTTGAAGGACGGCAACTGCGTCGAGGGCGTGCTGATGCACTACCACCACGGCTATACGCTGTGCATCTCGACGCAGGTCGGCTGCCGCATGGGGTGCAAGTTCTGCGCCAGCACGCTGGAAGGGTGCGTCCGCTCGCTGACGGCGGGGGAGATGCTGGGCGAAGTGCTGGCGGCGAACCGGTATCTGGACGGCAAAGACCGCGTCCACAACATCGTGCTGATGGGCAGCGGCGAACCGCTGGACAACTACGACAACGTCTGCCGATTCCTGCGCCTGCTGCGCGAGGAGGACGGCGTGAATATCGGCTTGCGCAATGTGAGCCTCTCCACCTGCGGGCTGGTGCCGAAGATGTACCAGTTCGCGGAGGAAAACCTGCCGGTGACGCTGTCGGTGTCGCTCCATGCGCCGAACGACGAGATTCGCCGCCAAACCATGCCCGTCGCCAACGCCTACCCGATGGACGAGCTGCTTGCCGCTTGCCGGAATTACATCGACAAGACCGGGCGGCGCGTCATTTTCGAGTACGCACTGGTGGGCGGCGTAAACTGCGAGGAAAAGCACGCGATTGAACTGGCGAGCCGGCTGCGCGGAATGCAGTGCCATGTCAACCTGATTCCGCTCAACGCCGTGGAAGAGCGCCACTTGAAGGGCGTGAACGAACAGACCGTGCAGCGTTTCCTGCATAAGCTGGAGGAACTGCACATTTCCGCGACTCGCCGCCGCGAAATGGGTGACGACATTGAGGGCGCGTGCGGCCAGCTGCGCCGCAAGACACTTACTACTCTACACGACCCGCAGGGAGAAGAAGCATGAGCCGCAAAATCCGTTTCAGCAAGGAGAGCCAGAGCTCACTGAATGATTTCTTCGTTCACCGCAGTCCGGAACAGCCGAAGTCCAAGGCGGAAGAGAATCTGCCCGCCGGGATTCTCAGCGCCTTCCGCACGGACGTGGGCAAAGTGCGCGCAAACAATCAGGATGCGCCTATTGTGTCGGAGAAGCTGCGCCTGTACGGGGTGGCGGACGGCATGGGCGGCCACAAGGGCGGCGAAGTAGCGTCCACCAGTGCGCGCGACGACCTGCTGCGGGAGTTGGAAGGGAAAACGCCCTCGGTCGCGGCGCTCTCCGGCGCGATTGAGGAGGTCAACCGCCAAATCTACCATCAGCAGGAGCATGACGACGCCCTGACTGGCATGGGCACGACGCTCTCCGTCCTCTGGATGAGCGACAATTTCGTGTACATCGGCCATGTGGGGGATAGCCGTGTGTATCTGCTGCGCGACGGCGAGTTCAAGCAGATGACGCTTGACCACTCTCTGGTGGAGCAGCTGGTGCGCGAAGGCGTGCTGACGGAGGAAGAGGCGCAGAATCACCCGATGCGCAACATCATCACCCGCGCGATTGGCACGGATGAATCGGTGGAGGTGGACGTGGTGGTGGAGGAGCGCCGCAAGGGAGACCTGTGGCTTGCCTGCTCCGACGGTCTGCACGGCTTGGTGGATGACCGCCAAATGCGCGATGCGCTGCGCCAGTATGCGCCGGAAAAGGCGGCGGATGTGCTGCTCAAAGCCGCACTGGATGCGGGCGGACGCGACAACGTGACGCTCGTCATCGTGCATGACGGGGAGGAACCGGCATGAATGCGTTGATTCAGCCTGGCCGCATCCTCGCCGGCCGCTACCGCATTGATCAGCAGATCGGCGTGGGCGGCATGGCGGTGGTTTACCGCGCGACCGACCTCAATACACAGCATTTCGTCGCCGTCAAAGTTCTTAAACCGGAGTACAATCAGGATGCGGAGTACGTCGCGCGCTTTCAGCGGGAGGCGGAAGCCGCGTCGAAAATGACGCACCACAACATCGTCAACCTGCTGGATGTCGGCATGGATTCCAGCGGCAACCGCTACCTCATCATGGAGTACGTCGAGGGGCAGACGCTCAAGGACGTCATCCGCGAAAAAGGGCGGCTGAGCGAAACATCGGCAGTGCAGATTACCATCCGCATTCTCTCTGCGCTGCAGCACGCACATTCCAACGGCATCATCCACCGTGACATTAAGCCGCAGAATATCCTCATGCAGTCCGACGGCCATGTGAAGGTGGCGGATTTCGGCATCGCGCGCATGGCAAACAAGAATACGCTTGCTAAGGGCGATTCCGTCATGGGGTCGGTGCACTACTTCAGCCCCGAACAGGCATCGGGCAAGGAAGCAGGGGTCACGAGCGACATTTACAGCGTCGGCGTGACGCTCTACGAGATGCTCACCGGGCGTGTGCCGTTTGACAGCAATAACCCCGTCGCCATTGCGATGCAGCACATCCACAATACGCCTGTGCCGATTCAGCAGTACGCGCCGGAAACGTCGGACGCGGTGTGCCATGTCTGCATGAAGGCAATGGACAAAAATCCGGCGTACCGCTATCAGTCCGCGTGGGATATGGCGAGGGATCTTCGCCACGCCATCAGCGGGCAGGTGGGGGAGATGGAGCCGCGCATCGTTGACGGCAGGCTTCCGGGGGACGGCGAGAGCGGCGGAATGCAGCCTGCACGCCGCCAGCCCAGCAGACGCATGGTGCGCAAAAAGCACCCCGCCAGCTGGTGGGTGATTACACTGCTGATGTCACTGGTTGTCTGCTACGGGCTGTTCGTCGGCACGAAGGCGATTTACGAGCGCGTGGTCAACAGCGCAGTGGTTGATGAGTACATTGGCAGGGATGTCTCAGCGGCGCAGCGGCAGATTCAGCGCGCCGGACTGCGCCCGGAAATCATGGAAATCAATCACCCGACCATCAAGGCGGGCGAGGTCATCCTGCAAGCGCCGCAGGAGGGGACGACCCTGCGCAAGAATGACGTGGTGGTGCTGACTGTCTCGAAGGGGCCATCCACCCAGACCGTGCCGAAAATTACGAATTTGACCGTCTCGGACGCGATTACGACGCTATCCCCCTATGGGCTGACGCTGACGATTGTCGAGTATGTGGTCAGCGCGACGGTTCCGGCGGGGCGCATCATCAGCCAAAGCCCGGAAGAAGGCAGCGTGTGCATGTCAGGCGACGCGGTGAGTGTGTCTGTGTCCGGCGGGATGGCGGTTGTGCCGAATGTGTACGGGCGGCATCTGGCGGATGCGCAGGAGCTGATTGCGGCATCGGGATTGTCGCTGAACCAGAACATCACTTTCTTGGAGACGGATGACACGACGATGCACGGGCTGGTTGCCCAGCAGTCGCCGTCGGGCGGCAGCGAGGTGATTGCCTCCGCGAAAGTGTCGCTGACGCTCTACCGCGTACCGTCGATGATGGCGCGGGCAAAGGTGCTTTTGTCCCTGCCGCAGACGGAAAGCATGATGCACGTCCGTGTGACGCTGGTGGAAAGCGGCGTGGAGTACACGGCGTACGAGGGGGATTTCCCCGCTAACGCCAGCCGCGAGCCGGAGGTTGAGCTGTGCGGCAATGAGCCGGGCATGTATACCTACCGCGTCTATTGCGATGGAGAATTTGCCTATCAGCAGCAGGTGAATATGGAATGAGAGAACCAGAAATGACGCAGGAATTGCAGGCGGAATTGCATCAGGGGGTGCTTGTGCGCTTCTTCGGCGGCTTTTATGTCGCAGCAGACGCGGACGGGCAGGAGTACACGCTCCGCTGCCCGAAAAAATTCCGCCATCAGCGCCTGTCGCCCCTTGTGGGGGATGCGGTGCGCTTTACGCCGGGGCAGGGCGAAGAGGAAGGCTGGCTGGTGGAAATTCTGCCGAGTGCATCCGCCCGCCCGTGGCAAATGTGACGCTGCTGCTTGTGAGCATCTGCCCGTCGCCTGAACCGGATCTGCTGCTGGTAGACCGTCTGCTGGCGCGCGCGAAGAAGCAGGGTATGAAAACGGCGCTCATCGTCGGCAAATGCGACCTTGACGGCGGCAAACTGCTCGCCCAAATGCAGGAGGAGTATCGCGGGGCGGACTGCCCGGTGCTGGGTGTCAGCGCGCGGAACAAGGAAGGACTGGATAGCGTTCGGGCGCTGATGCGCGGGGCGGACTGCTGCTGTCTGGCGGGGCAGAGCGGCGTGGGCAAATCGACGCTGCTGAACGCGCTGCTTGACTTGCAGCTGGAGACGGGTGAAATCAGCGAGAAAATCCAGCGCGGCAAGAACACGACGCGCTATGCGCAGCTGCTGATTCATGACGGCATCCGTGTGCTGGATACGGCGGGCTTCAGCCTGCTGGAAACAGAGAAGGGCATGGAGCCGGAAAAATTGCAGGAATTGTACCCGGAATTTCAGCCGTACATCGGGCAGTGTCGCTTCCAGCCCTGCCTGCATGACCGCGAACCCGGCTGTGCCGTCACGCAGGCGGTGCAGGCGGGGGAGATTGACGGAAACAGGGTGGCGCGATATCGGGAACTGCTGGCGGATGTCAGGCTGGCGTGGAAGAACCGGTATCAGTGACATAAAAGCAAACGAAATCACCCCGGCGTGTGACCAAAGCGGTTCACATGCCGGGGTGAGTTTCTATTCGATTAGCCGATGCCATCCCGCTCGAACTATTTCCATTTTGGAAACAGTTGCGGCAGGGGCGGAGCGCCTTTTGCGGAATTGCCCGTGGGTATTTCCATTTTGGAAACAACCACTCCCGCGCCGCTCACTTCCGCCTGAGTTTCGCCACAAAGAACCCCTCAAACCTTTCATCCGGTCTGACGCACACGACCCCATCTACCTTCGTCGGCAGCAGCGGCACGTCGGTCAAGAACGGGTGTTCAATCGGCACAACCTCACAGATGCCCATGCCCACTGCGCTCTGCACGATGTCCTCATTTTCCATTTGCAGCACCGAGCACGTCGAGTAGACCATTTCGTGCTTCTTCGGCAGCAGGGACAGCGCCTTTTGCAGCAGCACTTTCTGCGTTTTTGCGATCTTTGCCAGCCAGTCCGCCGTCATCCGCCGCTGCGGCTCGCCGTCTTCAAGCAGCAGCGTGCCGCTTCCGGAACAGGGTGCGTCCAGCAGAATCTTGTCGAACTTGAACAGGCTGTCCAGCAGGCGCGCGTCCTGCCGCATGATGTTCACGGCGCGCGCACCCTGCCGCGTCAGGTTGAATTGCAGGCGGTCGGCGCGAATCGCATTTTTCTCACAGGCGGTGATGAGCGCCTTGCCGCTGGACAGCGCCGCCATCTGCGTCGTTTTGCCGCCGGGGGCAGCCGCCATGTCCAGCACGGTTTCGCCTGCTTTCGGCGCAAGCACCAGCGCTGGCAGCATCGAGGAAAGCGATTGCAGGTAAATTGCGCCCGCGTCGTAGCAGGGCAGGGCGCGCAGCTGCTCTTCATTGCCGTCCGGCAGCAGGAACGCATCGTCATACCACGCAATCGGCTCGACTGCAATGCCAGCATCTGCGATTTCGCGCAGAACCGCCTCCCGGTCGCCTTTGAGCGGATTGACGCGGAACGTCGTGCGCTTGCGGACATAGCCCGCTTCAATCTCCCGCGCAAGCTCCGCGCCGTATTGTGCTTCCAGCCGCTCATGCAGCAGCGGCGGTACTTCGGGTATCATAGGCTTCTCCTTTGCCGTCAGGACACCGGACGTTCCCGGCTCATGCGGCGCTTGACTTTGATGGGCGCGAACAGCGGCTTTTTGCCGTGCTTCTTCGCTTTGCTTTTTTTCATGCGGATGCACCTCCTGCGGATAGCTTATCCGCATTTTGAAGCCGTCATTCAACGCATTTGGTGGATTTTCGCGATGTCCTCGGCGGGATTTGCGCTCTTAAACAGCGCCGTGCCCATGACCGCAGCGTCCAGCCCGCACTCGTGCAGCAGGGGCAGGTTGCTAAGCGACACGCCGCCATCCACCTCGGTCAGCCCGGTGTAGCCGATGGCGCGGAGCTGGCGGAGTTTGTCCAGCACGATGGGGTTGAATTTCTGCCCGCCAAAGCCGGGCTCGACCGACATCAGCAGCACCATGTCGCACAGGGGCAGCAGGGGGATGATAGCGTCCACCGGCGTGTTGGGCTTGATGGATACCGCCGTCTTGACGCCCTGCGCGCGGATGCAGTGGAGAATTTCGGCGCGGTCGGCGGCGATTTCCTCATGAATCGTGATGGAGGACGCGCCTGCCCGGCAGAAGGCTTCGACGTATTTTTCGGGCTGGTCGAGCATGAGGTGCACATCCAGCGGGATGGTGAAGCGCTCATGGAGCGCTCCAACAACGCTGGGGCTGAAGCTGAGGTTCGGCACGAAATGCCCGTCCATGACGTCTACATGAATCCAGTCTGCGCCCGCGGCAATCATGCGGGCAGCGGCGGATTCGAGGTTGAGAACATCGGCAGCGAGGATGGAAGGGGATACAATCATGGCTTGAACCTCCGAGTAGTCGATTGGATTCAGTTCATCATGCAAAATGCGCATCCTTGAGTATCTTTAGCGCCGCGGGGGCAATCGGGTCAGGAATCGCGGCGGGGCGGGCGAGGAAGTAACCTTGCAGCAAATCAACGCCTAAGCGCAGGACAGTGCGCAGTTCGGCTTCGTTTTCAATGCCCTCCGCGACGACCTGCATCTGGCGCGCATGGGCGTAGGTGACGACGTCTGTGACGACCTGCTGCTTGTCGATGTTGGAGTCAATGCCGCGGATGATGGCAATATCCACCTTGATGTAGTGCGGGGCGAGCAGAAGGAGGTTGTTGCTGTTGCTGTACCCGCTGCCGTAATCATCCAGCGCAAAGACCGCGGTTCCGCCCAGCTGACGGCGCTTGATGGCAAGCACCTCCGGCATCGTTTCTTCTTCCTCGGTAATCTCGATGACCATTTTCTTCAGCATGGGGGCAAACTGACGGCGAAAATCCGCAAAATCAGCATCTGTCAGCGAAACGTTTGCAATGGAGTTGATGAACAGCTTCGCGTCGGGGGAGAGCTTGCCGCACGAGACAAGGCGCTCGAACGTCTGCGTGCCCTTGAAGAGGGTCAAATGCTCAATGTCGTACAGCCGATTCTCCTCGTGCGCCAGCTTCATGATGGTTTCGGGGGAACGCAGCAGCGGCATGTTGACGCGCATCAGTGCCTCGTAAGCCACCACATGCCCGTCACGCGCGGAGAACAGCGGCTGAAAGTGATAGAACACGCTGCTGTTCTCCAGCAGTGCGGTGAACTCCTGCCGCAACTGCGCGTAGTAGGCTTCGCGGTTGTATGCACCAATGTCAAATTCGCGGATTTCGCCCTTGCGCTGCCGCTTCACCTGATAGAGCGCAAAGTCGGCATAGCGTTTGAGGGTCGCGAAATCGCGGCTGTCATCGGGATACCACGCCACGCCGCCGGAAATGGCAATGTGCATCGTGTCGCCGGAAGGCAGCACGGCGGTGTAGGTGGACATGGCTTCCTGCAGGTGCGTCAAATCCGCCCGGAGCGCATCGCGGGATTCATAGCCGTGCAGCAGGACAACAAATTCGTCGCCCGAAAGCCGCGAGCAGACCGCGTTCGCCGGGATATTCTCTGCAAGGCATTGCCCGGTCAGGCGGATGTAGCGGTCGCCACAGTCGTGTCCGTAGGTGTCGTTGATGCGCTTCAGGTCGTCCAAATCGGTCATCAGCAGCGCAGCATGGCGCATCTTGTCCGGGTGCGCGAACATCTCCTGTACCTTCCGCATGAACGAGAAGCGGTTGTACAGCACGGTCAGTACGTCGTAGTCGCGCTCGTGCTCAATGCGGCGGCGTTCCTGCATGGAGGTCGTTACATCCTCCACCAGACCGACCTGCGTCCCGCGTTCTTCGCCGGAACGCAGGAGGATGTAGCGCACCGTGCCGCCCGAAGCGGGCAGGGCGTACACTTCGCCGCCGTATGCGCGGGTTACATACTCGTGCGTCTGCTTCCAGCCGTTCAGGATGGCATCGAACCAATCCTTGTTCAGCGAATCCAGCGGTACGTCCGGCAGCGCCAAGAGGGAGAAGAAATTGTCCGTCACATACACGGTATCCACATCAGGCCGCTTCTCAAAGCCGCCGATTTCCATGCTCGCCAATTCCATAATGCGCTGGAATTTGACTGACGTGTCCAAAATCTCCTGTGAACGCTGGGTGAAGGCGGCGGAGAATTGGTCAAGCTCACAGATGCCCGTCGGGGAGAGCGTCGGCACTTGATACCGCTGATTCTGTGACGCGCTGATCTGCTTGGACAGGCGCGTAATCGGTTGTGCCAAACGCCGACTGACGATGAAGGAAGCAAAAACACCTGCCAGCAGTGTCAGTACGACGATAATCACCAGCATTTGCCGAACGCTGCCGGAAAAGCTGTACAGCTGCTTGACGGGCACAAGCCCAATCAGCAGCCAGTGCTCACCGGAGAACGGCGCGTTTCGGCTGTACAGCGCCAGCGGCTGTTCGCTGGCAAAGTAGCGTGTGCCGTCAATTGTCAGAAAGCCCTCACCGGATGCATCCTTTTGCAGCACCAGCGTGTTTCCCGCATGAATTGCTGCGTCGTGCGAAGAGCAGACGGCGATTTGCAGCGTCAGCGTATCCGCGGACAGGTCGTCCGTCGTCGAGCAGAGCAGGTAACTGCCGCTTCCCTCGTTCTGCAATTCATTGGTGGGCAGCTTGCCGCGCAGGTAGGGGTCTGACAAAAGCCCGATGCCGACCACGCCATACACCGTGCCATCGGAAAGTATCAGCGGCTGGGAGTAGGAAAACACGCTGCGTGGGTCATCAGGGAGGCAGAATGGAAAGCGCGTCCAGTGACCATAATCATCCGCCGAAAGCAGAGTTTCGGCGTTCCGCGCGGTTTGATAGGGAAGATAGAGAAAGTCTGATGCTTCGCGCTGATATTCAAAGGCAGGCTGCCAAGCGCTGGCAGTGTAAAGCCCTGTGGATTGCACAAGCGTTGCCGGGGCAAACTCCAGCGAAAGGTCAGCATTGCGGTCGGAATATGGACCATCCGGGTCGAGGTCGCGCACATAAATACCGGGGAAGCGCGTCCCGTCCACGCAGTCATCCAAATCACGGCTGCAGAAAATAACATAGATGCCGCTGAGCTTTTTTGCGCGCATTTCGAACACCAGCTCCGACGAAATGGCGCGCAGAAGCGGCTCGGATGCGGCACTGCCGGAATCCAGCGTATCCAGCGAAATCGTACCGTCCGCCAGGAGCGCTTCGGTCTGACTGTTGATGTAGGTGGACAGCGCGGTCAGCTCCTGCGAAGAAACCAGAAAATTATGCAAATATCCGCTGCGATTTTCCACCTGTTCGCACAGAACTTCCTCCGCATTGTCATCCAGCTGCGACGGCACTTGCCCGACGACAATTGTGCCGATGAGCAGGGTCAATTCAATCACCAGCACGAGCAGCAGAGAAAAGAAGATGGTGAAAAAGACAGAATGCATTTTGCGGCTCTGCGGCGCGGGAACCATGACACTTTCACTTCCTTTTTAGAGTGTGTTTCTAAATTCGCCCGGCAGCATTTTCGGCATCTTTTCTTGCACTTCTGCGTCTTCAAACCTCGATTTACCGCCAGTAAACCTTCGGTTTTCATCCTTGAATTGCAAGAAAATCTGCTCGAAACTGCACCGGTCTCATTTTAGAAACACACGCTATCGGCAATCAGGGCGATTTGATTATTCGTAGGCTTGCAGCTTCGTCAGCGTCTCCTGATACCAGCTGTCAAAGCATTCATCCGTGAGAAACTCCGCTTCAGCTTCCTCGGCGCTCATCCCCGCGGCGATTCGCTCGACAACGATGGCACGGTCTGCCGCGGCTTTGTCGCTCAATGCGTATTCCAGCACTTTGCGCGCCGCTTGACCGCCCTCAAACGCCAGCGGTGTGTACAGGCGATTCTCATTGATCGTCGCGACCGCGCCCGTCAGCACCTGCTCGACGACGGGGGAGAGCGTCAGTCCGGCGGCCTTGATGGTATCCATGTTGTTCGCCGCCTTTGTCACCGGCATGTAGCCCGAACCGACGGAGAAGCTGATGTCGTTTTCCGGCAGGGTGAACCACTTGAGAAACTCCACGCTCGCGCGCACTTTCGCTTCATCGGCCGCCATGACGACCATGCCGGCACCCTGCTGGACAGCAAACGATTCGCCATCCGCAAACTTCGGGCAGGGGAGCACTTTCAGCGTGATGTCATGGCTCTCGGTGTCGCTGGTTATGACACGGGAGGGGAAGAACGTGCCGCTGGAGGATGAACCGACGTAGCACAGCAGGTTGCCCGTCTTGATATCGTCGCTGCGGAAGCGTCCGGCAGCGCTGAAATAGCCCTTGATGAACGGAACGTAGTAGCTGTCCCAGAGCTTGCGGATGATATTGCGGTCGAAATGCAGCGTAAGACGCCCATCGCCATCCACCTCGAAGATGGTGCAGCCCAGCTCCTGCGCGCCAATGAGCAGATAATTCGCCATTGCGTCGCGCCCGAAGAGGGCCTTGCCGTCATCAGGCGTGGCGGTCTGCGCGTCTGTCCAGTTGTAGTAGCGCTCGGCGACGGCAAGCAGCCCCTCGATGGTGAGCATCTCGCTTTCCTGCGTGCCGGTTGCCTCGGCGAAAGGCTGCCAGTCCGTTTCATTCAGGAAAAGCAGTTCGGTAGACTTGGCAACCGGGAAGATTTTGATGCTCCCAGTCTGTCCGAAGTCGCCTTCGGTGAGATAATTATCGACATATGCGGCGCGTTCGTCTGCTGTCAGATAGCTGCTGACATCAACGACCAGCCCCAGCTTGTCCAGTGCGTAGGCGGTGTCGGCGTAGGCGGAGAAGATGTTCGGCATTGCTGCCGCGCCGACTTTTCCCTCGGCGGACTGCATGACGCTGGCTTCCAGCTCGTTCACGCTGCCTTGGCTGTACGCCTCAACAATGATGCCCTTTTCCTTGCCGACCGTTTCGTTGAAGGTTTTGACGAGCGTATTGAAACTCTCCAGCAATGTGCCGTTGTAGTATGTCCAGACCGTAATGCTGATGGGCTGCGGTGCAGCGTTATTCGATGAACATCCCGTGCAGAGCAGCAGGACGATGATGCAGAGCAAAGCCAACAGGTATTTCAAATTCTTTTTCATCATGTGAAAAACTCCTCTCGCCGGCGAATTCCGACGGGAATCAGTATAGCGCGTTTTCGCAGGAAATGCAAGGCTTTGCACGTCTAAGCGAGCGGATTTTCGGAAAAACGCACATTATAAATGATAAATGAAAAAATGCGCCGGAGGAAAGTCCTTCGGCGCAGGGCAATTGCATCAACCCTTTATTCTGCTGATGAGACGCTCCGTGACGATCCGCATGTCCTCCGTCGTGCCAATCGTTACGCGCAGATACGACTGCAGGTGCGGCGTGCTAAAGTGGCGGACAAGGATGCCGTCGTCGCGCAGAAGCTGCTGAATCGGTGCGGCGTCATTTTCCGATGCCTTAACGAAGAGGAAGTTTGTACGGCTCTTGAGGACGGGAATGCCCGCGTCCGCTAATGCTTGGCGGCAGATATCGCGGTCATGGCAGATGGTGGCGACGATGCGCGCGGTGTACGCCGTGTCCAGCTCGGCTTCGCGCGCGGCGGCTTGTGCCAAACGGTCAACCGGGTAGCTGTTGAAGCTGTCGCGGATGCGCCTCATGGCAGCCATCAGGCGCGGATGCCCCAGCGCATAGCCGACGCGCATTCCCGCCAAGGCGTGGCTCTTGCTGAACGTGCGGGTAATTATTACGTTGTCAAATTCGCGCAGGAGCGGTATGGCGACTTCCTCCGCGAATGCCGCGTACGCCTCGTCAATCAGCAGCACTTCGCCGCAGTCGCGCGTGTACGCCGCCAAATCTCGCAGCACATCCAGCGGGAGCGCTATGCCGGTCGGGGCGTTCGGGTTCGCCAAGGCAATGGGGCAGGCAAGGCGCAGACCATCCACATCCACCGAAAAATCGGACTTCATCGGCACAGAAGCGACTTTTGCGCCGTACAAATTCGCATAAACCGGGTAAAACGAGTACGTCACCGCAGGAATGGCGACGGTTTTGCCCGCGAAAAACGCTGCAAACGCAAACGCAAGCACTTCGTCCGAGCCGTTGCCGCAGAACACCCAGTCTGCCGGAACCCCCTCGACGGCACTGATGGCTTCGCGCAGGGCAGTCGCATCCATGTCCGGGTACAGGCGCAGGGACGCGGCATCGAACGAGCGCAGCACCTCAGCCACGCGCGGCGACGGCGGATACGGATTCTCGTTCGTGTTGAGCTTGATAAACTTGCGGTTTTTCGGCTGCTCACCTGCAACGTAGGGAGTCAGGCGCAGCGCTAATTCGCTCTCATACATACTCATGTCCTCCTGACCGGCACGCCCTCGCGCGCCAGATAGTCCTTCAAGTCGCTGATTTTCAGGATGCCGAAGTGGAACAGCGTCGCGGCGAGGGCGGCATCAGCGTGCCCGACGGTCAGCGCGTCGCGGAAGTGCTCCATCTTGCCCGCGCCGCCGCTGGCAATCACCGGTACGCCGACTTCATCCGCAATAGCGCGTGTCACATCCAGCGCGAAACCGTCGCCCACGCCGTCGCAGTCCATGCTCGTCAGCAGAATTTCACCCGCGCCGCGCTTCACGCCCTCCGCCGCCCATTCCAGTGCGTCCAGCCCTGTGTTCTCGCGCCCGCCGCGAACGTACACATCCCAGCCGCCGCCAGCGCGCGATTTTACATCTATTGCCAGCACGATGCACTGACTGCCGAACCGCAGCGCGCTCTCGGTGATGAAATCCGGGTTGCGCACGGCGGGCGAGTTGATGCTCACCTTGTCCGCGCCCAGCCGCAGCAGCGCGCGAATCTGGTCGATGTCGCTGATGCCGCCGCCGACTGTGAATGGGATGAACACCTGCTCCGCCACACGCGACACCACGTCCAGCATCGTGCCGCGCTTCTCGTAGGATGCGTTGATGTCCAGCAGTACCAGTTCGTCCGCGCCTGCCTCATTGTAGCGCACCGCGGCTTCCACCGGGTCGCCCGCGTCGCGGATATCCACGAAGTTCACGCCCTTGACCACCCGACCGTCGCGGATGTCCAGACAGGGGATGATGCGCTTGGTCAGCATGATTTGTCCCCCTTCCACTGCGCAAATCGCCGGAGCATATTCAGCCCGACTTCACCTGATTTTTCCGGGTGAAACTGCGTCGCCATCACGTTTCCGCGCTGTATGGCGGCGGTGAAAGTCTGCCCGTAAGTGCAGGTGGCGGTCGTCCATTCCGGCGACACATCCGCCATACAGTAGCTGTGGACGAAATAGACAAACGGCGACTGCCTGCCGTCAAAGAGGACGCACGGGCGTGTGTTGAGCGTATTCCAGCCCATATGGGGGATTTTCAGCCCCGCGTCATGGAATTTCGTGATGGTGCCGGGGAACAGCCCCAGACCATCGTAGAAGCCATTTTCCTCGCTGTGCTGGAAGAGCATCTGCATTCCCAGACAAATGCCGAGGATAGGTACGCCTGCATCGGCGGCGGAGAGAATGGCGCGGTCGAGATGGAGCGCACGGATGCGGGTCATGGCATCGGAAAACGCGCCGACGCCGGGGAGGATGATGTGGTCGGCGGTGGAAAGGGCGGAGGGGGTGTCGGTGATGAAGCAGGGGACGGCAAGGAATTCGAGCGCCTTTTGGACGCTGCGGAGATTGCCCATGCCGTAGTCGAGGATGGCAATCATGGGGGAAAACACCTCCTTGAGGGAAAATTCAGAAGGGGGAAGGGGAAAAAGCAACACGCGGAAGAATTATGGTAGTGAAACCAACTCAATCGCGCGAAAGGGGTCAAGGGGAAAATTTCCCCTTGCAGGGTCAAGGGACAGCGTCCCTTGTGGGGTTTGGGGCAACGCCCCAACTGTTTTTCGGGCGCTCAATTCAAAGAGACAGCCCACAAAGGCGCAGGCAGCGAAGCGTCCCTGCCAGTAACTTCGCGCTTCCTCAGAAGCGCCCCCAAGCTGCTCTTTCGACTATTGATGCTGTGTCGCGCCAGATGGGCGCGACCAAATGGCTGGTCTTTCAAGCATAGCTGCTTTTTTCTGAAAGCAGGGAATTTCGCCTCTGCGGAGGCGACCAAAGGGCATGAAAACAGACGAATGTCTGCGGTCGCCCTTTGGAAACCTTCGGGTCGCACCCATGTTTATTGGCTTTTACCGGGACAGAACCAAACAAATCAACACATTAGCGTATTAAAGCAAAAAGTTCTGGAAAAAGGCAGGGATTCCTCTCTGCCTTTCCAAATACCTCAGCGATACAGCACTTCGTGGCGCTTCGGGCCGTTGGAAACCATCTTAATCGGCACACCGCACGCATTCTCGATGAACTCCACATACTTCCGGCAGTTCTCCGGCAGCTCGTCATACGACTTCACGCCGCGGATGTCACATTTCCAGCCGGGCAGCTTCACATACACCGGCTTGCAGCGCATCAGCGTCGGGGTTGCCGGGAATTCCGTAATCTGCTTGCCGTCCACTTCATAGGCAACGCACACCGGAATCTCGTCCAGATAGCCCAGCACATCCAGATTCGTCAGCACAACCTGCGTCGCGCCCTGCACCATCACGCCGTAGCGCGTCGCCACCGCGTCGAACCAGCCGACATCGCGTGCACGGCCTGTCGTTGCGCCGAATTCGCCCGCGTCACCGCCGCGGCGGCGCAACTCGTCACCCGCCGCACCGTCCAGCTTGGAGACGAATGCACCCGCACCCACGCAGGACGAATACGCCTTCGTGACGCACACAATGTCCGTCATGTCGCGTGGAGAAACGCCCGCACCCACGCAGCCGTAGCCCGCCAGCGGCGAGGAAGACGTCGTGTAAGGATAAATGCCGTGGTCGGGATCGCGCAGAGAGCCAAGCTGACCTTCCAGCAGGATGGTCTTGCCCTCCTTGTTCGCCTGATAGAGGAAGTGCGTCGTGTCCGCGACCATCGGGCGAATCTTCTCCGCCAGCCCCTGCAGATACGGCACCAGCTCGTTCACATCAATCGGCGGCTGATGATACAGGTGCTCCAGCAGCACATTCTTCTTCACCAGCGCGATTTCCAGCCGCTTGCGCAGCAGCTCCTCGTCGTACAGCTGGCAGACCTGAATGCCCACCTTCGCGTATTTATCGGAATAGAACGGCGCAATGCCGCTTTTGGTGGAGCCGAACGCACTCTTGCCCAGGCGCTCTTCCTCCAGCTTGTCAAATGCAATGTGATAGGGCATCATCACTTGGCAGCGGTCGGAAATCATCAGCTTGGGCATCGGCACGCCGCGGGACGTGAGAGATTCCAGCTCACTCAGCAGCGCCTCGATGTTCAGCGCCACGCCCGGTCCGATGACGTTGACTACGTTTTGATGGAAAACGCCGGACGGCAGCAGATGCAGCGCAAATTTGCCGTATTCATTGATGATGGTGTGACCCGCATTCGCGCCGCCTTGGAAGCGGACGACCACATCGCTTTCTTCCGCAAGCAGGTCGGTCACCTTACCCTTGCCTTCGTCGCCCCAGTTAGCGCCTACAATGGTACGAACCATTTGGAACATCCTCCTTGAGCGGCAGACAGAAACCTCTGCCGCAATTTTCGGCATTACGTCTTATTATGCAGCATGTGTCAGCCGATGTCAAGCGAAAAACAAAAGAAAGCCGAGCAAAATGTTCTTTTCAACGAAATTCCGAATGTTCGGCTTTTGATTTTCTCATCGGATTTTCATGACACGGCGGAAAAAGTATGCTATAATGAGAAAAACTCGCTGTGCAAAGGGGGAAAATGCGGTGGAGAATTTGATTCCGCGCTGGTATCGGGAACTGGAACTGTTTCGCGGCGTAAAGCCGCTGCTGGTGCTGGAAGGGTGCGTGATGGATCAGGTGCGCGTGCCGGTGACGGGTTCGGTGGCGGAGGATACGCTGCTGCCGCTGAGCGCGTTCCTGAATACGTATTTGTCCGATGCCGGGTATGAGCAAGTAGTGTTCTATTCCAATCTGGTGGGGCTGATGAACCCGTATGCGCCGGAGATGCTGGATAATTTCGCGAAAACGAATCAGGCGGAAGTCGTCAGCGGGGCGATTCCGGCGGAGTTCAAGGGGAACGACGCGAATACCGCGCCGAACATCATCCGCCGCGCCATGATGCAGGGAAAGCACGCGACCGCCGTCGTGATGGAGATGGCGAGCCGCTATATCGTCACGCCTGACCGCCTCGACCAAATGGAGGTCAACAGCTTTAATCTCCTGCTGCAAGCGTCGCTGTCCGCCGCGACCGTCCGCACGGCGCAGGGAAAGCTGCCGAATCTGCTGATTTTGCTGGTCAACAAGCTCAACGACCTGCCCGCTTGGTTCTATCTGGACAACCCCGTTTGCAAGACGATTACGCTGGAAGCGCCCGATCGCGATGAGCGGATGCGGTTCCTGAGCGGCAGCGCGTGGCCGTCCTTCTTCGATGCGGCGGTGTACCGCACGGACATGCCCTATTATCAGCAGCATTCGGACGATTTGCGCAAGCTGCGGGAGAAGTTCGTTGGGCTGACCGAAGGCATGAGCTTCACCGAGCTTGATGCGCTCCGCCGTATGAGCCGCAGCCAGTGCGCGCCGATTCGCGACCTGTGCAGCATTGTGGATTTGTACAAGTACGGCATCCATGAAAATCCGTGGGCGAAATTGTCGATGGAGAGCCTCAAAACGGCGAAAACGGACTTCCAGAAGCGCATCAAGGGGCAGGACACGGCGCTGGAACGTTCGCTGGACGTCATCAAGCGCGCTGTGACGGGGCTGAACGGCGCGAATTCCTCCGGTACGGGCAAGCCCAAGGGCGTGCTGTTCTTCGCCGGGCCGACCGGCACGGGCAAGACCGAAACCGCCAAGGCACTCGCAGAAAAGATTTTCGGCGACGAATCCGCCTGCGTCCGCTTTGACATGAGCGAATACGGGCAGAGCCATTCCGACCAGAAGCTGCTCGGCGCACCGCCCGGCTATGTTGGCTACGAGGCGGGCGGGCAGCTGACCAATGCCGTCAAGAAGAACCCGTTCTGCATTCTGCTGTTCGACGAAATCGAGAAGGCGCATCCGTCGATTTTCGACAAGTTCCTGCAAATTCTGGAGGATGGGCGATTGACCGACGGGCAGGGTCACACGGTCTATTTCTCTGAAACGATTATCATCTTTACCAGCAATCTGGGTATGTACGTCAAGGATGCGCTGGGGCAGCGGCACCAAAACGTGTCGTATGACATGACGTATGACGAGGTGACGCGCCGCCTGCGCGAAGCCATCGGGGACTACTTCAAGCTGGAGCTGGGGCGCCCCGAAATTCTCAACCGCATCGGCGAGAACATCGTTATCTTCGACTTCATCCGCCAGGAGGCAGGGCAGGCGATTCTCCGCGCGCAGGTGGACAAGCTCATCCGCCGCCTGAAGGAGCAGAAAAAACTGACGCTCGTCATCCCGGATACGAGCTACCAGCAGCTGTCCGACGCGGCGCTGGCGGATTTGACCAACGGCGGGCGCGGCATCGGCAATCAGGTGGAGGCGCTGCTGATCAACCCGCTTTCGCGCTACCTGTTTGACAGCGGCATCATCGAGAACGCGACGGTGACGGTGGATGCTTTCGAGACGGCTGCCCAGCCGCCCGCGCTCCGCTGTACCACAACCAAGGAGGAAAACACATGACAGGCTATTCACCGCGCCGCCGCGGGTCGATACTCAGCGATATGGCGGACATTGCGCAGGACTTGTGGGCAAGCGTTCCCGAAACCGTTCCGGCGGAAAAACCGACCGCTGTTCGGGACGAACCGACCGCACCCCACGCACCGCAAACCGCGCAGAATCCCGCGAAATCCGCCGATTCAGCACCCAAAGCCACCTATGCGGACGAAAAATCGCTGCCCTTTACCGAACTGTGGAAAGTGGCGGATGAACCCATCGACTGGACGGAAGTAGTGTCCTCCCCAATACCGACTGACGGTCTGGTTTCGGCGGAAAAGTGGGCACTTTATCGCCAATATGCCGACAAAGTGCTCTCTGGCGACACGGCGGCATACCTTGGTGTCCTGAAAGCTGTTGACCCGATGAGAGACCTTGCGCCCTACACGTCGTCGCTCTCCGTTGCGACGCGCGATGCGGACGTGATGCTGGCGACGTTTGCCGTGCGGGACGACCTGCTGGACAGCGACGGCGAACACTATTTGTGCGGCTTGTCGCTGCGGATCGCGCGGGACTTGTTCGCGACGCTTCCCGTGACGCACGTCATCGTGACCGCGACGCAGAAGGAGCAGCCCATCAAGCGCGTCGATTTCCCGCGCAGCGCCATGCAGAACGCGCGCTTCCAGTTTGTTGACCCGGTGGCGTTTGTGGGGCAGCTGGGGACGCATGAGCAAGTATAATGCCCTCTGGGACTATGTGCGTTTCCAGTCTGTGCCGCTGCTGACGCTTTCCTTCGACGAAATTCAGCAAATTGCGGGCATTCCGATTGACCATTCCTTTCTGCAATATAAGAAGGAATTAACGGCATACGGCTGGCAAGTCCAGAAAATCTCCATGAAGGGGCAAACGGTTTGCTTTGCCAAAACAGATTCCTGAACCCGCATTTCAGCCCGCTGGCGCAAGAAACGTCAGCGGGCTTTTTTCTCCCCAAATTCGCGAAAAAACAGCCCCCTGCTTCGACGCTTTTGGCCGTTTGATTGCCGTATTATGATTCCCTACGGCAAGGGAGGGGACAGGCATGACCGAAGTGCTGACACGGGAGAAAAAGGCGGCATGGACAGCGTGGCGGAGCGCATACAAAAGCGGCACGGGACGGAAAATCCTGCGGCAGGCGGGCAGAATCCTGCTGGGGGCTGCACCGGGGTTTGCACTCGCGTTCTCGGACATATGCGGCGTGTCGGCGGGAGCGTGGGCGGCGTATGGCATGGCGGCGGCATCCTGCGGAATGATGTCGTACCCGGTGTCACTGGGCATCGCGGCGGCGTTTTTGATGCGGATGCTCTGGGGACTGACGACGCGCTGGGAGCTGCTCATCGGCGCGGTGCTGGTGCTGCTCTCGCCGCATGTGCTTAGGCAGAGAAACGGCGCGTTCCCGCTGATTGCGACGGGCTTGGCGCTGCTGCCGGGGGCAATCATCGGCGTGTGGCAGGGGTCGGCGGCGACGCTGCTCTTTGGCATCGGCACCATTCTGCTGGGAACGCTCTCCGCGCCGGTCATGCGCCGCGCGATAGAGAGCATCCGCGGCGGAAGAAGTTTCGAGACGCTTGAAAGCCGCCTGTCGGTTGGGTATCTGCTGCTGATGCTGCTGTGCGGCGGCGCGCGGATGATGCTGCCGTATATAAACCTTGGCGTGACGGCGGCGGGGCTGATGACGATGGCGGCAGCGGTGTATCTGGGTGTGTGCCCCGGCTGCGTGATGGGGCTGATGGCGGGCGTGACGCTGGCTTTGCAGGGACTTCCGCTGAGCGTGACGGTCGCGCTGTCGCTGGGCGGTTTCCTTGCTGGCATGGGGCAGATGACCGGACGGCGGATAGTGCCGTGCGTACTGTTTGCGCTGGGAACGGGCGGAATGCTGGCGTACACGGGAACAATCGCGTGGGGAGCCTTGGGTGCGGCGGCTGCTGCTCCGCTCATCATGGGCGTGCTGCCGCGGGAAGCAGACGAATTTCTCCGTCAGCAGACGCGGCGGTTTCATCCGCTGCCCGATGCGCCGGGGGATGCGTATGCCGCCTATGCGCTCCGCCGCTGGGAAAAGACGGTCGGCGATATGGCGCGCGCTGTGCCGTCGCCCGTGGGACTGGGCGAAAAGCGCACGCCGCAGTGGTGGGAGGAGCATCTGTGCGCCTCCTGCCCGGAGCGGGCAGTGTGCGGGTGCATGAACACAGAATTGGGACAGAACCGCGCCGAATACATCTGGAAAGCGCACGAGGCGTCGGACGAGGTGTGGGCACAGCGGCTTGAATCACTTCGGGGACTGGGGTGCGCACGTCTGTATCAGCTGATGGACAGCATGAATCTGCTGCGCGCTGAGAACGCGGACGAGCAGCGCATTATCCGGCGAGCGTGTCAGCAGCGGGACATGCTGGTGACGCATCTCACTGCGCTTTCGGGCAGCGCAAGGCATTTGGCGGCGCTGTCCAGCGGCGAAAGCTGGTGGGATGAGCAGTACGCGCGCAAGCTCCGCCGCGCCTTGGCGGAGGAGGAAGCAATGGCGCGCCTGTCGTTCGTGCGGCAGGTGGATGGGCACTTGCAGGTAGCCTATGAACTGCACGGCGCAGGCAGCGCGGATGAGCAGGCGGCGCAGTTGTGCGGCATCACAAGCCGATGCCTTGGCAAGCCGATGACGATTGCCGAGCGCGAGCGGGCGCATGTCCGCCTGACGGAAATGCCGCTGATGATGGTGGAGCCGGTGCATCGCAGGCGCGGATATTTGCGGCGATACGTTTTCGCTGGGGCAGTTGCAGGACGGGCGATTCGTGGCGGCGCTGTCCGACGGCATGGGGCACGGGAATCAGGCGGCGCTGGAATCGCGTCAGGCGGTGGAGCTGCTGCGGATGTGTCTGGATGCCGGGTACGACCGGGCGCAGACGCTCACGGCGGTCAACGGCATGATGCTGCTGGCGGGGCAGGGAGAGCGGTTCACGACGGTGGATTTGTTCCTGCTGGACTTGTGGACGGGCAAGGCGTCACTGGACAAGCTCGGCGCGGCGGGCAGCTACCTGATGCAGTCGGAAGGCTTGTCGCTGTTGGGCGGCGACGCGCTGCCGCTGGGGATACTGGAGAACGTCGAAAGCGGGGAAAAGCTGATGCAGCTGCATCAGGGGGATACGCTGATTCTGCTCTCCGACGGCGTGGAGGATGCCTATGAAAATCGGCAGTCCATGGAAGAGACGATTCGCGACGCCTTGACGCTTGAAACTGCGCAGGATGCCGCGAACGCGATTTTGACCGGTGCGCCCTCCGGCGACAGCGCCCCTGCCGACGACCAGACTGTGCTGGTGCTGCGCTTGATTCGCGCGCGGGCGGATGCGAAGATTGAGGAAATGTATCAATAGCATGAAGTGCTTTTCCATAAATCGGCTGACAAACATAATGAACGAACATACTAAACCTGCTAACATGGGTGCGAACGAGAAGCAATCCAGAGAATGAAGAAAACGAAAGGCTTTACAACGCCGCATCAAATCAGTATAATAGACCCCGAAAGGATGATGCGGATGTGGAAAAAGAACCGCTGGATGCGTCCGGAACGGGTAATGGCGCTGGGATTTCTCGCGCTGATTGTGCTGGGCGGCGTGCTGCTGTCGCTGCCGTGCGCCGCGCAGAATGGACGAAGCATCGGATTGGGCAATGGTTTGTTTACGGCGACGAGCGCGGTCTGCGTGACGGGGCTTGTAGCCGTCGATACTGGAACGACTTTTTCGCTCTTTGGGCAGCTGACGCTGCTTTTGCTCATCCAGATTGGCGGTCTGGGCTTCATGGCGTTCGCGACGCTGACGATGATGCTGCTGGGACGAAAAATCGGTCTGCGCGACCGGATGCTCCTGCGCGAATCCATGAATACAAGCGGATTGTCGGGGCTGGTGCGCCTGACGCGCTGGTACTTGACGGCGGCGCTGGTCATCGAGGGCGGCGGCGCGGTACTGCTTGCAATTCGCTTCGTGCCGCTGCTGGGCTGGGGGAAGGGCGTGTACTTCAGCATCTTCCACGCCGTCAGCGCGTTCTGCAACGCGGGCTTTGACCTTTTCGGACATTTCTCCAGCCTGACCGCGTTTCAAAATGAACCGTTGGTGCTGCTGACCATCAGCGTGTTGATTGTGCTGGGCGGTACGGGGTTCGCTGTGCTGGGCGAAGTCACCCGTCAGCGCTTCCAGTGGCGAGAATTGTCGCTCCACAGCCGATTGGTGCTGGGCATGACGGGCGTGCTGCTTTTGATGGGGATGACGTTCTTCTGCCTGACCGAATGGCACAATCCGGCGACGCTTGGCGGCATTTCCGGCGCGGGAAATAAAATCGTAAACGCCCTCATGCAGTCCACAACGATGCGCACGGCAGGCTTCAACTCGGTTGACCTCGCGTCCATGCGACAGTCCAGCAAGCTGATGAGCATCATCCTGATGTTCATCGGCGCGTCGCCCGCCTCCACCGGCGGCGGCGTGAAAACGACAACCGTCGCGGTGCTGGCGCTGACGGTCTGGTCGGTCATCCGCGGCGACGCGGACGTGCAGCTGGCGCGTCGGCGCGTTCCGCCGGGACTGATTCGCCGTGCGCTGGCGATTGTGAGCATCTCGCTGGCGATGGCGCTGGGCGGAACGATGCTGCTGACGCTGTTGGAAGGCGACGGACAGCCGTTCCTCGACATGATGTTCGAGGCGTTCTCCGCGATGGCGACGGTCGGCGTGTCCAGTGCCGGAACGCCAAACTTGACGGCGGGCAGCAAAACCGTGCTGGCGCTGATGATGTTCTTCGGGCGTGTCGGCCCGCTGACGATGGCAAGCGCGCTGGCGAGCCGTCAGAATCGCAATGCGTCAAAGATTCGCTACCCGGAGGAAGAGATTACGATTGGGTGACAAACCCGTGCAGGAATGACCAGTCATGCGCATACACTGTCCTGCACGACGTCCCCTCAATCAACACGCGGACGT
>OCQA01000635.1_pt1 | contig 33170 bp, 31 predicted proteins | sample 1538571 | NCBI WGS metagenome assembly OCQA01 (sample SAMN04571708, study PRJEB22368) | human gut metagenome | biome: human gut; material: stool | host: Homo sapiens | place: Luxembourg | collected 2012-09-28 | reverse complement strand
CGAAAGTCACGCCGTTTTCTTTTTCATCAGCTCATTCAGAGGAATGCAAAAGCCCCGCTTCAACTCGTTGTATCTGACATGACCGTTCTGAAAAGCATGGGAAAGCAATGGGAATGGACATTGCTGCCGGATACCTTCAATAACGAAATTATTGCGCACAGCGTTTCCCCGATTGCAGGGGATAACAAGCCCCATTATCAGAAAATGAAAGCCGATGCGGAAGCCGGAGATCCCGAAGCCATCCGGCGATATGAAGCCACCCTTGCCAAGCGCAGAGATGAGTACCACAAAAAGAAATCAAGACAGGAGGAAGTACCAGCATGAAGGAATTGAAGCCAAGAATCCACGAAAACGGCATCGACTACATTCTCGTAGGCGATTACTATGTGCCGGACTGGAAGCTGCCGGAGGAACACCGTCCCATTGGCAGGTGGGGCAATCTTCACAGGGCGTATTTGAGACAGTTTTGCCCTGCCCTCTATTCGACCCTTGTCCTCTCAGGTGAACTGCACACCTACCTTGCCGATCTGAACGAGCAGGCAACGGAAAGATGCAGTCTTATCATTGAGCAGATGGCAGAAGCCGAGGGCGTAGACGAAGCTATGAAAGCGGAAAATCAGATGTTATGGGTGCAGTCCATGAACTCCATCCGCAGCCGAGCAGAGGAAATCATCATGCATGAGCTGATTTATGATTGACGGTTAAGAGCCGGAAAAAACGCATATTTGATGCTGGGAACGCTTCGGACGAGGAATGTATCGCCGGAGCGTTTTCCATTGAAAAATCTCCGTTTTCTCCAAGTCAAGAGCCGGAGAAAACGCCCGAAAAACACCCCTATAGGGCTTTTTAAGGCCCTAAATGCGTAGGTTGGTGCTTTGTTGCGATATGCTCCACGGTTACGGTGTATTGTTCATATATCCGTCAATCGCCATCTTCCGCAGGTACGCGCCGTATCTCTGCGTCGGGAGCTGTTTCATCTTCTCGTCAATGAGGTGTTTTTCTTCCTCCGTGACCCAGAATTTCATCTGTATGTTCCGCTTTCGGTTCGCCATAAAACGCCTCCGTTCTTCATAAGGGTTTGGGATTATCCCAACAAGCAAAAATCCGCAAGTGGGTACTCACTTGCTGTGCTTGCTATCGTAACTCTATCGTACCTTCTCGCTTTACCCTTACTACACCTCGGAAGGGGCAAAATGGCTGATTTTTCGCAAAAAGGGCAAAAAAGAAAGACGCAGCAGACTTTGAAAATCTGCTGCGCCGTGGTCTAATCCAATAAATCAGTCACAGTGGGTCGAATTTAAATACTCATGAGTATAATTGTGCCCGTATATGTTATTAAGTGGATGTTTACCGCACATGATATGATTATGCGTTCATTCGCTTTCATTAAAAACATACAGATAGTAGTCCTCAAGTGTAGGGAACGCCATTTCAACACGGTAGTTTTCATTTGACGGATCTGTGTCAGATATCACACGTGCAATTATGTTGTTGCTCGTTTCGTTGCGGGTGATGTTGGTTATGCGATATGTCTGACCGATCTTTTCAATATCATTCTCTGGTATATAAACATTCCACACTTTACCGTCCATTCTTTTCAAAAGGTCTGCAGAGGCGGCATTGTCAACCACGATTCCTTTTTTCAGCAATATGATATCACGCGCGATGAATTCAATGTCCGAAACAACGTGTGTGGCGATTATTACGATCTTATTCAGAGCAATTTGCGATATAAAGTTGCGCACCGCTATTCGTTGCTTGGGATCAAGTCCCGCGGTCGGCTCATCGAGGATCAGCACAGCGGGATCGCCCAGCACTGCCTGCGCCAGTGCGAGCCGCTGCTTCATGCCTCCGGAGAGCGCGCCGATCCTGCGGCGCGCAATGCCGTCAAGTTCAACATGGCGGAGTATATCGGTTATCGCGTCTTTTACATATTCGCGTCTCCGTCGCCCGCTCATGCCCGCGCCTACGTCCTTAAGCGTTGCCATGTACCACATGAACTGCTCTACGGTGAAATTCGGATACAAGCCGGGATACTGTGGCATAAAGCCGAGCATTGCACTGAAGCGGATACCCATTTTGCGGATATCCTCACTGTTTCCGCGATCCGAAAAGATCACGCTCCCCTCATCGGCTTTCAGATTTCCGGTGATTATGTTCATCAGCGTGGACTTGCCGCTTCCGTTTGGACCGAGAAGTGCGTGAATGCCGGGTTCCAGCTCGGCACAAAAGGCGTTGAGCGCTTTGTTATTGCCGTATGATTTTGAAATGCTATTGAATGTCAGCTTCATTTTCCGACCTCGCTTTCATGACACCATTTGCGGCGTGCCGCCGCCGTAAGCAATACCGATATAAAAAGCATTACTGCAACGGTGAGTGCGGCGTACCGGAGCGGATGTTGCGGATTCTCCGCCTCCGATATGCGCAGGAGTTCGCCGCCCGCGGCGGCATTGAGAATGTCGATCTTCGCCATAAACGCAAGTCCGCGGCTTTTTGACAGCGCCGCAGGCAATGCGAATAAAAGTGCCGCGGTGAGCATTACGGTAATGCTTTTTCCGATGAGGGCGGAGAGCGCGAACACCATGACCGCCGCAAAAAGCGTGGCTGCAAAGCGCAGCGCGTTTGCGCATGCGGCAAAGGCGGCAAGAGAAATGCCCGGATAACGGACGGAGCCGCCTGCGACGGGCGGATCGAGCAGCACCGCGTACCCAGTGTCCGGGTGGGGCAGAGAATAAAAGTGTGCTATCAGAATAAGGTCGGTCATCTCAAACAAGACATATATCAGCGCGGTGGAGAGGCACGCAAAGCCGAGCTTTGCCGCAAAGGTTTTTTTACGTCCGCACGGGGTGGCGCGCAGGATGTTGGCAAAGCTGCCCGATGAGGTCGTCTTCCGGTATTCTGTCCCGAAAATTCCGCATAGCAGGACCACAGTGACGGCAAGCGCGGCGATATCTGCGTGGCGGTCGAAAATAAGCCTCCAGCCGCTGTCATAGAGAAAAACCGCGTGTGTTTTGTCAAATTCATTCAAAGCGCTTATCCTGTTTGAATATTCAAGCGCCCGTTCCGCTGCCGTTTTGTGCGAATATGCGTAGCTCGCGCGTTCAAAAAGCTCGCGCTTTTCATCGTCGGACATATCTGTGCCGTTATCGGAGAGCGTTTCGTACTGCCTGATGGCAAAGACGATGCTTTGCATTTCATCCTTCAGATACTGCGCCTTTTCCTCGGTGTATTTGCCGTCGAGCCGCGCCATATATTCGCGGTAAAATATCTCATCGGCGTCGTCGGAGGCGGAATATGCCGCAAATGCCCATCCGGTGCGTGCGGCTATCAATAAGGCAAGCGCTGTAAGTATTCCAATGTTTCCGAGTACCTTGTGAGCCTCGTATTGCAGAAGCTGCATATGTCGCAGCGGTACACGACTTTTTTTCGTCCTGCCGGCACTTATGCCGCGTATTTTTTTTAGTATCCTGCCGCAGATACCCGCATCCGTGAATGCGGGAGCCGAAAACGCCGCGGCGGTGCATAATGCGACAGCGGGGATCAGAACACATGTGCCGAATACAGCAAGTTGGACGAGCCTGCCGCCGACATTTATTGCAAAATACCGTTCAAATATCCCGCCGCAATTGCCGAGCGAGAAGATGTTGAAAAGCCGTCCCGGTGCGTTCAGCGAGTCATAGCTTGCTGTGCGCATGATAATATTTGCCGCCGTAAACGCCGCCGCACCGAGGAATGTGAAGAGATAGTCGCGCGTCAGTGCTGCGACCGCCGCGCAGAAGGCGGCAAATATCAGCACAGCCGCAAGGCGAAGCAGTGAGTGTATGAGAAAATATCCGCCTGTCGATATGATATATGGGCAGTACTCAAATCCGGAAAGGCTTTGCACGGGGTAGCGGGGTGGTGACATACCAAGCTTTATTGCTACCGTGGCGAGCGATGCCCCGCTGAAGGCAAAGCATATGAATGTCGATATGATCAGTACTGTCATGATCTTTGCCGCCGCTGTTGCACCGCCCCCTTTTTTCGTGCACCTGATCAGAGGATATATCCCGTCAGCTCTTTCCGGAATGTACACTGTACAGACAAGTAAAAATACCGACGCAAATATAAAATACAGTGTGTATTCATCGGAAAAATAGTTGTCCCAACCGGATATTATCCGAGTGGGCAGAGAGACTGTCTCGGCGGCGTGGCGATATAGCCCTTCGCATTGCTTCTGATAGTCGTAAACGAAGTCGCCGGTGTCATATCCATCGCGCTGCAGACTCAGCGCGCGCCTACGCGCCGTTTCTGCGAGCTTGAGCATTTTTTCCGGATAGGCGGCGTTTGAGGACGCATGGCGCATTACGGCGGAGAGATACCGGAATTCCTCCGGGACCGGCGCTCCGGCATCGGCAAGCGCGAGATATTTTTCGTAGTTTGTCTTGAATTCTTCGGAATCCTCCGCGTAAATACGGTATGCATCTATGGTATTCCGGTCTCTCAGACGGGATGTCGTGCCGCGCAGCGAAAGCATGGAGGTGCCGAGGCTTATAATACCGAGCACCGCAAGCGACAGCGTAAAAAAACGGTATCCGAACGCCTTTTTTATCTCATAAAAAAACAGTTTCATGATCTACTCCGGTCTTTGCTCCCAATTGAAGGAAGTACCACCGCCCCAGTCTGTAAGCAACCACCTGCCCCATGCGCGGGAGCCTTCGGTCTCCGTGACCGTGACGCCATCTTTTGCAATGGTAAGCGTTAGCTGGGTGTGTACCGTGCGCCCACCGACGCTCTTTACCGCCGAAAAGGACAGACTGCTCCCGGCTGCTTGAACAAATGTGTTTTGAAACGCGACCTTGGACGACTCCGCCTCTGTATATCCGTTTATCCGCGGCAGGTTGCGGTATGTGTATCCGTACAGGTGGTATCCGTCGCCGAGAGTGTATATCACTTCCTCCTCGCCGCCGGATATCGGTTGGCGATATATCCTGCCGCCGCTCATGTCAAGAAAAGTAGTGTTGCCTTCTGATTTGTCCCGGTCCGGCAGCTCGGTGAGACCGGCATTGGAGTTTACGGTGTAATATATGGCATTATCAACAACAACGAGATCGCATATATCGCGCCTCCGAATCACGCTTTTGCTCAACACTTTGCCGTTTTCAATGAGAAATGTGTACTGACGCAGTGAAAGCCCGTATACGCTCTCTTCGTCTTTTTCCGGAATAAACAGATATATTGACTCTCCCGGACCCGGTGTGAGAAACAGCTTTGAGCATCCCGGAGCAGATGAGGGTAGATCGCACAGCAGGGTCGCGCTGGCCGAATCCGCATCAGCCACGTAGATCGCCGTGTATGCGGAGCTTTTACGGGTGGCACAGTACAGCTTTTCATCGCACAAAAGCAACGGTATATATTTATCGTCCGCATATGCCGGAAAATCCAGCTTTTTTATCACGCCGTTCCCGGCATCCGACATATCAAGGACCATCCAACTGCTCCCGGCTCTTTTTTCCTTGAGGTAATAAAACGGATCGCCCGCATTGTATATGATATCGCATCGTTCTAGGGCGATCCCCTCTACGTTCAGCCGCTGCCATTTTACATCGGATGGGTCGGAGATATCGTAAACGTAAAAAATATTATTCTCTTCCGGAAGCCCGGAAAGCGTGCAGACTGTTGCTCCGAATATCAGCATATATCTGTCAACGCCGTATCTGCATGGGACCTCGGAGCAGCGATCAAGGTCTATCTCGTTTCCGTTTTTATCGGCAAGTACTATCCTTCCGGTGTAGTTGTCGGTGTCCATGAAACGCACATACCCGTTATTTCTCCGCAAAGCCCAAAACGCATCGTTCCTTGCCATGTCGGTGCCGATTGACCATTCATCTGTAGTTACATCAATAATAGTTGTTGTAGTGTCTGGGATGTTGATAGTATTCTGTGAATCAATAAAGTCGCGTGTCAGTCCTACTCCAAGTATAATAATAGCCGTAACTGCCACAACGGCAATTGAGCAAATAATAACTTTTTTTCTCATGTGTCTCATGTGTAATTTATTAATTGTGTGCAAATACCAACGATTTGTAGTATCTGTTTTTTACGGTTGGGCTTGTTTGTATATAACTATCAAAATGGGCAATAATGACGGCATGCTAGGTCATTGATACCTAGCATGCTTTTATTTTGGCATAGCGAACTCCGACGATGGAGGAGTTCTCTCGAAAACCACTTGCTAAGCGGATGGTTCCGGAAAGGCTTTTGCCGTTGAGCAAGAAAACAGATAATGAATATACGATCGCATTAAAGCTTCATATTGTGAGTGTTGTTTTATTTTGAAATGCCAATATATCCGAAATGGTATAGTATATACGGTAGTATTTTGAACATATAATTTCACATTTGCAGAAGTAGAGCATTTCTACACCTAACTTTCTTGTTCAGTAGGTTTTCAGCCTTGCAAGTACCATGCCCTGTGCAAACCACCGGCTAAGCCGGTGGTTACGACTCGTTGATTATAACCAAGCTCTAATTATAAATTATATAATATATAATGGACCGCGCGAAATCTAGATAGGACCGTACGCCAGGGAATATGTTTGGAGGCGAAGAGCCGTTCATCAATGTTGTATTATTACTGAGGCGATCCATTTATGCAGATTTAAAGAACTCAATGCCAATATTCGCAAATTGCACATTGGTTTTTATTGTGCGAGGTCGATGCAATTTCCTCACTCGTTGCGATGACCCAATCGTAATGATAATCGCCATAATCAGGATCATAAATATAATCGCTGAGTGAAGCGCTTGATAATCCCAAAGTGTGCATGACTATACTTCCGGAATATACAATAATATCATCGGTGGAAACAGATGTTATATTCCTTTTCGCCTCGATGGTATCTATGTTGGGATATGCATCGCTAATTGATTTGTTAACCTCAAGATGAACATAATCATCCTTACTAGAACTCTGAGCCGAATATATTAAACATACTTCGGCTATTGCCATAATGTCGTTTGTGCATCCCGGAAAGTTAACTATGGCTTCCGCAGAAATTTTGGAACCTGTTTTTACAGATACACGTGTTCCATAATTAGGAAAGTCGGTTGAATACGTCCACGCTGACATGTGGTTGGCGTATACGCTAGTGCAAAATGCAAATGCTATTATTGCGGAAACGCATATGGTTAAAATTTTCCTATAAAGCGGTTTGTTCATAACAATTCCTTCCTTTTTGGCATTTTGCTTAATGCAATTTTTGTATGGTGGTCGAATTAAAAATGCGCCTAATCAATTAACCATTGGACTCCCCTCCTTTCTCTGTTGACTGTCAAGCATTGTATTAAGTCGCCTTTTGACTCAATAATGTCAATTTGAAAATGGGAATTTGCTCACATTTTCATTTTGTTTATCTGCAAGTAAATCAGTGATTTTTCATATGAATTGAGTCATGTTTCAGCGATAACTCTGTATCACCTACAGCATTTTTTACGTAGTCGGCTGTTATATATGTGATATCGGCAGTTATCATGTCAATAATCACAAGGCCGTTTTTTAGTGAAAGTGTTTCGGACTGTGCATTTCCAGCTGCGTCTTGGGAAAACACTTTTCCCGTCAACTCTGATGTGAATATCTTGTTGTTATATACAATCAAATCGTTAAAACTAAATCCTATTGAAAGCGCGGCATAATCTCCGGTGAAGTTGAATGCAATAGTTTCATCGCCGGTTACAGTGTCAAGCTTATATATGGCGCGCGGATGCATTCTCTGTATGCTTCCATCGGGAAGCGTAATATCTTCTTCTACTGACGGAATGTAATATAGATTCCGCCCATCGAGTATGCTTCCCCATTTCATGCCTCCGTTAAGTTTGTGTTTGGAAATGATGTTGCCGTTGTAATCTGTGTGATAGTAATAATAATTTGCCTTATCTTTGGGGGTGTTATCGTGTGGGTCACGGGATTTGAAGAAAAGATCCTTATTTCCCGCGTAGATATATGAAATAACGCGCTCCCAAAACAATGTGAAGTTTCCTGGGTCGCTTTCATTGCATACATATGTGGCACTGCTGTTCGTATCCGCGGCATAAAGTTTTCCGTTTACTGCGCCGATAAGAGTATACGCAGGGGATCCTTCCTGTTCTTCTCCGAATATTTTAATGTTTCCGGTTGTTAGATTTATCTGTTTAAAGTTGAAATAAGTCTTGTCGTTTTTTATAACTGTATTCGTGAAATACACATACTCATCACTCGAAGTATAGTAATTGGATGAACTTGCGTTTGAATCCAACAGTACATTGCTTATTGTTCCTGAATCAAAACGGTAAAGATGAGGGGTAATTTTTCCGTATTTATCATTTACAATTGCCGCATTATACAGCAGGATATTGTTGTTCGCTCGAAAGAACATACCTCGTTGGCAGTTGTCAATACGGCAGGATGCATTTTGACTGTGATGGTTACATAATGGATCAGTACAGTAATTGCTAACCTGATCCGTTATTATATCGTATTTGAATATACCGCTTTTGGTGCCGGCAAAATATATGTAATTTGAATTTGCCTGAATGTTTTTGGTGGTAGCAAGTACAGGAAGATACACATTCGTGTTTTTAGAAGTATAGGAGGTGTTTTCTATTAAAACGGAGGAATTATTTTTGCAGCTAATTAATATTGTGCAAACAATTACAATACTCATTACTATTGCAATTGCATTATGGTGAAAACGTTTGGGCGATTTTATATTCATTGATATCATATAGATATTTTCTCCACTAAACCTTACTATATGTTAATTATAACATGATGCAATTAAAAAAACAAGTACAAAATACAAGGTTCAGAAAATTTTTTTGAAAAAATAAAAAAAGCCACCCAAACTCGAAAGGAATGAGTGGCTTAAAGAAAAAAACACCGCTTTGTTCAAAAAAACGAAACGGTGCTATGTTGACTATTCTATTGAAATTCGGCGGTCTGACTCGGATACTATATATAGGAGACACGAAACTTCTTTTTCTTTGACTTTTTCATTTTCATAATAACTTCGTCAACCCCATCAGTATACTTACCGCTTTGGATCAATTCGTTTCTCTTGCTCACCAAAGAAGAAAGTGCGTTGAAATATTCTTTGTCATTCAGATTTATGTAGTATTTATCTCTCATAATCGTTTCCTCCCGATGCTTTAATTATATATAGGAAAAGACAATCTGTGAAATGTGCGTTGCGTGAAGCCCTAACACAAGATAACAAGGGGATTAAAAGGCACGGGGTAAAACAAGGTCGGACTATAATAAGCACACATTTCAATTAGCAAGATTTTTAGCACGATTTCTCAACCGATTAGCAGAAAAGCGATTTTCATTAGCAAAAACGGGGTTTTCTTGCTAATTTGATTAGCAAGAATTTTTCAGGAATAGAGTGTCCGCAACCGAAGCGAAGCAGAACGCCCACAGTAGATAATCTGCGTCAAGTTGTAACAGGTATATATAAAAATAAAGCCGAAAACCCTTGAAAAGGCAGGCTCACATAAAGACGCTTTCAAAAAAGCGACCGATTGAGAGCAGCGCAACGCCACAGAGATTTATAACTCTGTGGCGTTGCGCTTTTTTATAGTTAACAAGAAAATGATTAGAAAACATTTTGAATATTGATTAAAGTTGCAGGCGTAATCATTACTGCAAAGTGATTTTATTCTACGTTCCTCAGCCGCATATTGATAACAACTTCTCTGGCATTCTCTCGGGTACAGCGTTTCAGAGTACCATCCATCTCCAAAGCGGATAGATTACTACAAACAGCGCCGAGTATTCAATGTTACTCTTCCGTCACCGGCGGGATAAAGTTTTCTATTGCACTGCGCAGCTTGGTGTGGCGGATAACAAAGTGGATCGCCGGGGAGTTTCCTTTGGACACCATGGCCCACTGCCCCTCATGAATGAGTATCTGCAGATTGCGGAAGGCGTGGGATATGCCTTCGTTCAGCACATAGTTGGGATTGCGTTCGGCAAAAGCTTCGGTTTCTTTCAGATGCTCTTCGTATTCGGCTTTACTGTAAAGAATATCCCGCTCGCAGAAAACGCCGGCAAGCTCAAGCACCGGGGGATGAGAAACGAACTCTTCCGGAGTGAATATCGGTACGGAATCCTCTATGATTTCCGTTTCGAGAATGGTCATAATCCGCTTTTTTTGAGCAGCGACATTCTTTTTGATTTTTTCTGCTTGTTCGGCATCTGTTCCGTGCCTTGATAGAATGCGGTTCAAAAGTTTTTCGCTCATGGTATACAGCGGCAGCGTGGACAGTATACTGCGCCGTTTACCGGATCGCCTTGTATCGTCAGACAGAAAAGCGTTCAGATCGTTTTCCCGTTCGCTACGATAGATATCCATCAGCGGATAAGCGTTTCGGAGCATCTCCTCGGCTCTCTTTCGGTAGTATTCGACCTCTTTCTTCACCTTTGTGAGATAATATCTGCCGTCGGCTTGGTATCCTGCAATAGCCTCGCCCGAAAGCGCTGCGGTCCCCGACACCTTCAGAAAATGCAGAAAAACATTGTTCTGAATATTCTTAAAATAATACGGAGATATCTGCCCCGTCATATACATCGGTATCCATCTCTCAAGCCCCAGCATCATTTCGTCAAAGGAGCGGTCAAGGTTATGTATTTGGTTCAGATGCAATCCTTTTTTCAGCATCATAGCCATGCCGAACATCCACTTTTTCGGGAAATCCGGATCCTTCGCCATTTCCTTCAGCGGCATATCGCTGTACATAGTTACGGGAGCCGTGGATTTTGAAAGCACCGTCGCTTTTAAAAAATCAAGCTCGCTTTCCATCATTTCTTTGATGCCGAAATAGGTTTTTGAGGACGGCAGCTGAAACGGCACGGACGGCACTTTAAGCTCTTCGAATTTGATGACCTTGATATATTCGTTCAGGTCAAACTCATCCAGCTTACTCAAAAAATTTGAAACGCTGTCACGGTCCTCCTGCTCCGTGCGTTCAAGAAGCCAGCCTTTGATCTTTGAATAGCGTACCGACAGGTCATAGATTTTTTCCGGCTCACAGCCTATCAGACCCGCCACTGCGTAGATTCCCTGAGCCGTACCCATTTCACGGGAGACAAAAGAAGCCACGGCGGAGGCAAACTGTTCGGCGTCACCCGGTCTCCTTGAACCGGTGCGGATACGAAAGATAGCGGAGGTGTCATAGTTCGTGTATTGACTGAGTCTCGCCAGATTGATATTGAGCTCCGAAATCAGCGTGTTGAAATTTTGCCGCAGAGTTTCCTTGTCGGTCGCGTTAAAATCCTCACAGGCAATAAAGGCTTCTTTAACGGAGTCGGGCGAAATATCCGGCACTTTTTTCTGCTCGGCAATCTTCGCAATAGCGCCGCACAGCTTTTCAAAAGAATCTGTGCTTATCTCCGGTACACGCTCGCCGTTTTTGTATCGGCTGAACGATGCGGTGGAAATGCCGGACAGAGCGCAAAGATCCTTTGCCGAGCAGGACAGCCTTTCCATGTACTCATTCAATTTCTCTCTGAACTTCATAACAATTACCTCGTTATCGTTTGTTTAACACTATTATACAAGGTTTTCTCATAAAAGAAAAGGGGGTAAACGGGCTGAATTTCAGAAAAGTCAATGGACACTTTTGAAACACCCCTTAATTTTTGTTGATTCTTTTGCTATAATTACTATGCATAAGTATATAAGCTAATATACTCAGCCTTGAAGAAGGAGAGGAACGCATATGAAACACAAAAACCATAAAAAGTATCGGGCGCGGCTGCTGACCGCAGTCTTTGCGGCGGTTATGCTTCTGTCGCTCCTGCCGATAACCGTGTCGGCAAGAGAAAACGGGCATACCGTGCTTGATGAGGATTATTACGGTCTTACCGACGGCAACGCCGCTATGGTGCCGGGGCTAAACTATCGCTGCTCGGGACACGGCGACAAGATGATCGAATACTATGTGGAGGTTGAGGACGACGGAAGATACACCGTCCCAGGTATTGTTGAAAAGGTCGGCAATAAGCTGCGATATGTGTCTACATACTATTGCCCTACCTGTTATTCCACATGGAAAGACGGCGCCAAATGGGACGGCGAGGGCGAAGTATATAACGACGGCTCGTCTATGGGGAGCACCCTTGAAGACTATATGGAGTTTGTTTCCAACAATACAGTTGCCGGTATGGCGTATTACGGTTACTACTACCCACCGAAGGACGATTCGGATAATGCACCGCAAAGAAATTATACTGTAGGCACTTCAACAATTACAGAGCAGCCGGATCTGTTTCAGGTTGACGAAAACGGCTGCCTTGTCGGAACTTCCGGAAAGGCGCTGACGACCGTTTCCGGTAATAAGCCTGATGAACGCGATCCCCTTGCTCATTGGGATATGCCGGGCGCTTTTGCGTTTTATCAATTTTTCTATACCGGAATATCTGAAATGATCAACAAGCCTGCAAGCGCAGATGACCCTGCATGGGATACCGTCAAAGACATGACCCGTATCTACTACATGAAACGGCAGCAGGAGGGTCAGCTGGCAGGTCCGCGTATCAATTATTCGTCACATTGGTACAGCTACGACTATTCCATGCTCGGCGAATGGGTCGTGACCGATCTCATGGCAGAGTACAAGACCGGCGAGATCTGCGGCTATGTTTCATATGTGGGGCAAAAAACCGAGATCGCCGTTCCGGAAACGGTCACCATTCCGCTGTACAGCGAGGTAAAGGTCATTGGCGTGGATATTGAGGATCACAACCTTAAAAAGGTGTATATCAACGACAATGTCACCTGCATAAGGCGTTTAAGCTCAGTGAACCTTGAAGAAATTTCGGGCTGCAAAAATCTTGAATATATTGAAAAGTATGCGTTCCAGAACGATGTATCGCTGAAAGCGCTCCCCGAAATGCCAAAGCTTGACTGGATAGCCATGGGCGCATTTGAGGGCTGTGTGTCGCTGCGCGATATCAAGCTGCCCGACAACATGACGTTTATCGATTTTACGGCGTTCGGCTGGTATGACACGATACTCGGCAATTATGATATCGGCATGACCGATCAGAGCTGGGAGGATTTTCAGTATCTAAGCGACCTTTCCGACAACGATAAAATACTGGGTCTTACCCTTTATGCAAAAAAAGGCAGCACAACATATAATCTGCTTGATACGCTGATAAATAAGAATGATGCGCTGACTCCTGCGCTTGACGATAGCGGCAAGCCGTATTTCAAATCCTACGGCGACGCGGTCGCCATGATGAGCGGCGAGGTGAAAGAATTTACCTCGCATTGGAGTCTTAAAAGCAGCGGCGACTATAAGGGCGGATTTGCTTCGGCGGATAAGGATGTGGACGATTCTACCGGCGGCAGACTCGGCGAATACGGCGAGGGCGAGCCGTCGTGGAGCCCGAAGAAGGTTCTTGAGCAGGGTGCGCTTACCGCAAGTCTTCTGATGTTCTTTGGTATCACAATCGGCGTTGCGCATTACACCGGCAAAATACCCGATAAGAAAAAGCCCGTTCCGGAAATTCCGAAAACCTATTGGGGAATGACCGCCGAGCAGTGGTCTAAGATGGGCAATGACAGTATCGACCTGCTTTCCAACTCATTTGAGAAAATGGGAGGCGTCGGCAAGGTGATGAAGGGCGTAGTCGCCGCAGGCAAGGCATTCCAGAAGTATCTGGATGTATATAACGAGACCGGGAATGCCGATGAAGCGTGGAACAAAGCCTTTGTAAGCTCGCTGTCTGTGGGAACGGCGTTCGGCATGGCGACCGACAGTGTTCCCGCCGTCGGAATATGGGATGCCGTTTCCGGTCTGGCAATGGGCACCTCTACGGCGGCGGACGCCGTCAGCGCGGGCGGCACTGTCGAGCATTTGGCGGATCTGTTTACGGATTATATGTACTCCCGCAATAAAGAACTGCATCTGGATACAAGCTTTGACCCGAGTGTTGTATATACCCGTGAGGAGCTGGCGCAGCGGATCGCCGACGGCGCCTACGGCGAGAATATCAAGAACATTTCCGGTGCATTGGATCTGGTCAGCAGTTGGCAAAGCGTCAAAGATACGGCGACCGGCATTTTCGGCGAAGACGGCCTCGGATGGGGCATTTTCGGCAATATGAGTGACACGGCAAACGAGATGATCAAGGGCAGCAGTGTGGCTGAACAATATGTCGAATGGTTCAATTCGGCAGTGAAAGACTTCTACACGACCGGAACGAAGGGAGGAATGTAAGATGCAGGTAAGAAAACTGTCCTATTTGGCGATAGACCGTCTCGGCGAACTGCTCGGACTGACGGCGGACGCTCTTTCTCCGATTTATGATCTTCGATCTGCTATTTTGCAATTGAAGGAAGCCATGCCTCCCGAACTGAAAGAGGGATTGGACGCACAGCTGCTTGCGGAGGGATCGCTCACAGAGCAAGCGGAAGGCCTGCAGCCGGCCGATTCGATGAAGCTCCTTCTTACGGCACTATATTGCCCGAAGAAATGCTATCGGGTACAAATGCAGGAAAAGGACGGCACGGGCGACACCTATCTTCTGCTTGTGGACGGTGCATGGCTCCGTATAGACGCTTGTCGAGGTCTATTGACGATTTCCGGACCGTTTGATCTTACGGCAGCGGAACTGTACCTGCGGGCGTGCGTGGAAACGGCGCTGAGGGAACCGGATATTCAGCTCAAAATCGAGCGAAGAGAAGAAGGCTGTGTTCACGGGGCTGTGATCGAAATGGACAGTAACGGATATTCCTTTGCCGGCACGGTTTTTACGCCTACCGACAGCTTCCCGCAGATGTTCATTCATGTGTTTGCGGCTACCGATGAAAACCGACAGTGGATCGCCGATATGCTCATAGGCAAGCGTGAGTTTGTCCTCCCCGAAAGCGAGCAGGAAGAAGCGCCCGCCGAAAAGCGTTCTTATAAAAAGGCGCTGAAAGGTTTCCTGATCGCGCTTGCCGTGAACGTGTGTGCCGCAGTGATTATTGCCGTGCTGAAAACGGTATTGTGAGGTGAGGCGTATGAAACTGAAAAACATACTTTCCAATGCATTCGACGCAATAATAAGCTCATACGAGGGCAAAAGGTTCTGGCCGAGCCTGATACTGCGGCTTGTAATGGCTCTTGCCTCGGCGGTCATTACAGCGGTGTTTGCAAACACGCTGTTTTCAAAAAACAATATTGTCAATCAGATTTTTGCCGCCCTGTTCTTCTATTTTCTGATGGTGTCGGTCAGCAAGTTGATCACCGAAATAAAGCGCGGCGGCTTTGGAAAGCGGCTGAAAACGACCGTTTGCAATATGGTACGCCTGAAACCTCCGGCATTGTGGTTCTTTATTGCCGCAGTTGTCATAGCGTTGTTTCTGCCGTATGCCTTTGTGCTGTCGCTGGCATTGCTGCTGTTCTGCTCGGCGGTATCGGAGAATAACTCCCTGCTGCTCGGCATCAAGAACGCCGTAACAAAGGGCAAAAATCCCGAACGCAGCGGCAAAGGGCTTGCCGCCTTTACAAGCGGACTGATCGCCTGCGGGCTGATCATCTGCATACTTACAAACCTCGGTGTGCCGACGCTTTACGGCGTGATAGACGGCAGCAACCCGAAGCCCGGTACGTCGCAGACCGAACCGGCGGGAAAAGACGACGGTTCACAAGCTCCTTCGGATACGGATCAAACATCCGGCATCCCAATAAAGCCGAGCGGCGATGATACAAAGGAAAAAGACGATGCAGACATCACGGAAGCGGCAAAGCAGCTTACGGATAAGCTGATCGAGTATGCCGGCAAGGACAAAAAAGAGTTCAAAAAGCTGTTCCGCAACACGGACGACTCGGTTATCGATCAGTATTACAACACCTCCTACGATAAATTCCGTGAGTACGGCAAGAGTCTGATCGCCGTTGCGGCGAAGGATAAGGATTCCGTATGGTTCACGGCACTGTATTATCAGATACCCGAAAACTATCCGGCGGAAAAGGAAAAGTCGGTCTATCTGTCAACGATCATGACGCGTGCAGATGACGGCTGGAAATTGGAATGGAATGACGATGTCCGCTCCAAGCTGCAGGCAAAATATGATGAAGCCGGTTTTACCTTCGATGGTCTTTCCGCTAAGGAAGACGGCCGTGCGTGGGCGAAATTCTTTATTCCGTTTGATCTGAACAACACGGAGATATTCTATGAGGACGCCGTAATGTGCAAGGTTACGGAAATGTATATAGATACAAACGATAACCTGCAGCTTACGGTATATGCGTCGAACGGTACGGATAAGGCTGTAAAGCTGACCGGAGTGGATATTACGGTAGCAGACGGCGATCAAAAGCTGTTTGAAAAGCACTTTGATATCAATTTCGATATAGCGGTTGAAAAGGATAGTAAGACCCTGTATACCCTGACGCTGTTTTCGCCGCAGGATATCAACCTTACGACATGGAACAGACCGAAGATTACCGACTTTAGTTTCAGCTACGAAAACCAATAAGGAGGAACAGCCGATGCGGCACGAACACTTATATTCAAAGGAAAAGCATAACAAGCATTTTCTGCACCGGATATTGGCGGTCTTTCTGCTCGTGAGTATGGTGCTGTACGGCTGTGCGAAAAAGCCGTTGGGAACGGACGACTCTGATCCGGACAACTCGATGAATGCTTCCACACAGGCGGATCCGATCAATCTTGAGCAGCTGCTCTTAAAGGAGCGCGGCATACCGTATGACCAATCGGACTACAAGACATTTGTCGGCGGCGAAGGGCTTCTCAACTTCGATACCGTTTTCACCGACACGGATCCGGCTGTCGCAAAGGGTGAGCTTACAAGCGTTTTCCTTTCGGCTGGTAAATTATATAAATTCAGCACGGATTCCGCGCTGCCGAACGGAAAGAACTGCATGGAGATATACAGCCTGCCGGATACGGCAAAGCCGATATATCTGCATTCCCGTGATTTTAACGGTGCCGATCTGGATGTGATTTTTTCAGGCGGCAGACGATTTTCTCTTGAAGCGCCGTCGAATAACGGCCCGTATGCCGCAAAGGAATCGCAGTTCGGGATGATATACTTCGAGCATACCTATCAGTATTCCGCAGACGGAAAGACACTTTCCGAGATACCCGATTTCAGGAGCAGAATAACGCGGTTTGACAGCGGCAGCAGCGTTGTGATCGCCGACGGCAAGCTTTATATCTATGCTACAAAGCAGGACAAGGATGTAACAGCGGGAATTACCTCTTATTTTGACGACAAAAACCGAGGCGTTATCATATGGGAGGCGAACTGCTCGGCAATGTCGGACGGCGAAAAAATAATCACCCTGTTTAACGGCAATATCTTAGTGACCGACAAAGCCTTTTATAAGCTGGTTTACGATGCAATTCCCGATAACAGTGCAGACTATACCGATAAGATCACCAACAGCGACGGTACTGCGGCGGAGCATCTTCCTAAATTCGGAGGCGGCAACAGATACCGGCTCAAGAAAATTGAGAAGCTGACAGCATATTACGACGAGATCGCAACAATAACCCATTCGGCGGCGATAACATATGATAATAAAATCCTGCCGCTTACCGAAATCATTCCGGCGGAGAACGAATACAGCAACTACAGCGCCAACGATATTGAAATACCGCCGGATATAACCGAACTGATGCACTGAACGGAGGAAAAACCATGAAAAAGTTTATTAAGGCAAGCATTCTTTTTGCCGTTATTCTTGCCGCTGCAATATCCCTTGCCGCCTGCGGCAATAAAACCACCGTCAACGATGACGGCACAAAGACCAAAACCGAGGGCGGAGTCAAGATCACCGAAACGGCGGCAAAGGCCGTGCAGACCGAAAAGTATGAAACCGCCGATTTCAGCATCACCATCCCCAGGGGCTGGGTCGTCACGTCCGGCGGAACGAATATCTACCACAGCATTCGGGTAAGCGACCCGAGCCGCTCAATCAGATGTTTGTTCTGCTCAAGGCCGACATATTGCTGCACAGTCAGGCGGGTAAAGATGCCTGGCAGCAGAATTATAACGCGGGCAATACACAGGCGGCAATTTTCACCAAGGCGGCCGTACTTGAAAACCCGTCCACCGAAGGCTTTTTCAAAATATTTTCGCAGTATACGGCATTTGCGACGGAGGCAGAGCCTGCTTATTCGGGATATACCTTCCCCCGGTTTGATAACTTTACGGTAACCGAACGCTATCCCTCCACCAGCCCGATGAAATCCTCCGCCCTCGGCGACGAGCAGCTTCGAGCCACCTTTACGGATAACGGCAAGGAGGGCGAGGGTCTGTTTGCCGCCTCTGTCGTCGACTTCGGCAGTTATATGATTTCCGGCGGCAATGTGGTAGGCTATCAGCTGCAGGCGGCGGACGGAGGCTATTATATGGCGTACAATGTCGTTGCCGTTACCGCAGCGAAGGATACCTTTATCGAGTGGGAAAGCGTGCTGACCGACTGCTTCAAAACCCTCCAGTATTCCGACAGCTTTGTCAGCGCCACCAATCAGGCGAGCAACGAAAAGGTTGCCCTTGCCAAACAGATCAGTCAGAACTTCAATGTGACCATGGACGGCTTCATGTCCTCCTGGGAGAGCCGCAATAAAAGTCAGGATATTATGAGCCAGAAGCAGAGCGATGCAATCCTTGGTTATGAGCGCGTATACGATACCGAAACAAATGAGATCTATAAAGCGACAAACGGCTTTACCGATGTGTACGACGGCAAGCGCTATAAGCCCGTGACCGACGACAATATGTATGCCGAGCCTATCAGCGGCTATATTGAAAAGCAATAACATTATAACAAAAGCGGTTTACCATAGAACCGAGATGAAAAGGAGGCGCCGAACGATGAATGTGCAGCTTTCCGCTTTGCCGGACAGTAAAACAACAAGAATAATGCTGCCGTACAATCGGCAATATGTGATCGTCGCCGTCTATGAAGTGCTGGATAAAAACGGTGCCGAATATGAAAAAACAGACGCATCCACTATTTTAACGAAAATGTCGGTTTACGGTAATTTGAGCAGCTTTTCTATATCCGTAGATGAACAGGAAACAGGAACGGAACTGACTGTAACAATGATACATCACTGCGATGGTCTGTCCGACGCCGGTATCCGAAGGGCAACGACTGCCATAGCCGACAGCGTATCTCAGCATCTGGAAAACGAGCTTGAGATAAACAAGGTATTCATCCAAAAACAACCTGTTTGAAATTTCAGAACGGAGGCAATCAAAATGAATGAGTCAAGAGTATTTATGTTGAACGGAACAGAGGTGTCACAGATCGTTACCCGGTTGGAAAACTTCTTCCGTACCGAAAAAGGCATGGAGGTTCAGAGTTCACAGACAACGGATGGCTATGTCATGCAGGCAAGCCAGCCGAAGGACGGCTGGAAAACACTTACCGGAATGCGGCTGGCTCTTACCGTGCAGATGGCGGTGATGGGTGACAAGCTGAATGTCAGCATCGGCGAAGGTCAGTGGTCGGATAAAATAGGAGCAGGCGCCATCGGTCTGTTTGTGGCATGGCCGTTGGCGATCCCCGCGCGGCGATCTCCTGCCGTCCGGACGCGTGCGCCCGTGCTTCAGGCTCCCCGCCGCGCGGCGCGGGTACCGGTGGGGGATATGCCGCGGGAGCCTCGGGCGGGGTTAGCCCCTTCTGCACCCGCCAAAAATAAAAAGACCTATTTTGCATAAACCTATTGACATTTGCATTTACGTGTGCTATAATAAATACAACAAGCAAGGGGGGCACGTAATATGCAGACATTCAAAAACGCCGTAGGGTATATTCGAGTATCGACCGAACAGCAGGCTAAAGATGATAAATACGGAATTGACGTTCAGAAGCAGGCGATTCTTTTATATGCCAATACAAACGGATACAATATCGTCGACTGGAAGATCGATGAAATAAGCGGTGCCAAAGACGACCGTCCGGCGCTGAACGAGATTCTCTACGGCGACAATGTGACCAATCCGCCGTTTGAAGCTGTAATTGTTTTTAAGAACGACCGCCTTGCGCGTGATACAAAACTTTACTTTTACTACCTTTACACGCTCGAAAAGAAAAACATTCGACTTCTCAGCACGAGAGAAGAATTTGTCGAGGGAAGCGAATTCGCAAATATTTACCGCGCGCTCCTTCAGTTCGTTGCTGAGCAGGAACGCAAAAATATTGCGATAAGAACGAGCAAGGGCAGAAGTATCAAGGCGCAGTGCGGCGGGTACTCGGGCGGTAGGTGTCCGTATGGCTACAAGGTTGAAAACGGCAGACTGATCATCAACGAAGCAGAGCGCCCTATTGTTGAGTATGTATTCAAAAGAATCGACGAGCACATACCGATGCTGACGATAGCGGATGAACTCAATGACCTCGGTTACCGTACACGTAAGGGCACGAAATTTCAGAATACAAGTGTTCGCAGCATCGTGAGCAACAGACCGCTGTACGAGGGAATGTATAAGTACGGCAAGGATATGAACTGGGTCAAAGGCGTACACGAGCCGATACTGAAGCCGACGGGAGAGCACTCATGACGCTCATAATCATTCTGATCGTCATAGGCGTTCTGTTCTGCGTGAGCCGTGTGAGGTCATCGGGACGGAAAAGCAACAGCGCGGACGCGGAGAGGCGGCGGCGGGAAGCCGAACAGGAAGACCTTGACGAGGACACCGACAGATACAACTGAAAACAGAATACAGTCCCCCGCGACCGGGCGGGAGGGTAACAGCCAACAGGGGCTGATGCGTTATGCGTCAGTCCCTGTTTTTATTTCATTTCAAAAATCGGAGGAGAGGGAAAATGACCGAAAAAGAACTTATACCGCGCGTTCGGGCTGCGATAGAGCGGCGACCGGGAGACGTGGGAGCATACGGAGATCTGTTTGAGCTCTGCCGCAACCTTGAGGAGACGGACTTTGCGGCGGCGCACGAGACGAATTTGCAACTGCGGCGGGACGTTGTGCGGATGATATGCGGGGGCGGCAGTTCGATACGGGCAGACTGTCCGTATCTCGCCAACCAAGACAAGTTGTTAGGTCACCCTGCGGATCTGCATCTACAAGGAGTACCTTTTTACCTTGCATAGCCAAACCTACACCCAAGTTTACTGTGGTAGTTGTTTTACCAACACCACCTTTTTGATTGCATATAGCAATCGTGTTACAGTTGGGCATTGTCTTTGCTCCTTTCATTTAGAATTAGCACGCTTTGAAAAGGTGCTATGTAAAGACCGAAGAAGTGCTTATCTTCAGTCTGACGTTTCTGTGCAAAATTTGTCCTCGACGCCCCTTGCAAGGGAAGTACATAGGTAACGGTGTGCTTCACCGTTTCATAGGGATTTCACCTCAGCCGGGTTCGCCGCCTGCTCCGTAGAGAAGTATCATTATCATTCTGACTGTCATCGCCGTATCAGGGGCAACCTGATAGTTATAACGGGGGTTCTCGCTCTGTCCTATATAGGAAGTCTTGGCGTACCCATTATGGTGGCTAATCATCAGAAATAAAGTCCTAAGTACCTGTATATTCAATTTTCAAGGAACAGCGAAAGGGCTGCTCCTAATCGGAGTTGAAATAACCCTTTCACTAATTCCCACTGAGAGAAGCCTTTTAGCAACCCTTTCAGAAAAATTTTTTGAAAAAATAAAAAAGCCACCCAAACTCGAAAGGAATGAGTGGCTTAAAGAAAAAAACACCGCTTTGTTCAAAAAAACGAAACGGTGCTATGTTGACTATTCTATTGAAATTCGGCGGTCTGACTCGGATACTATATATAGGAGACACGAAACTTCTTTTTCTTTGACTTTTTCATTTTCATAATAACTTCGTCAACCCCATCAGTATACTTACCGCTTTGGATCAATTCGTTTCTCTTGCTCACCAAAGAAGAAAGTGCGTTGAAATATTCTTTGTCATTCAGATTTATGTAGTATTTATCTCTCATAATCGTTTCCTCCCGATGCTTTAATTATATATAGGAAAAGACAATCTGTGAAATGTGCGTTGCGTGAAGCCCTAACACAAGATAACAAGGGGATTAAAAGGCACGGGGTAAAACAAGGTCGGACTATAATAAGCACACATTTCAATTAGCAAGATTTTTAGCACGATTTCTCAACCGATTAGCAGAAAAGCGATTTTCATTAGCAAAAACGGGGTTTTCTTGCTAATTTGATTAGCAAGAATTTTTCAGGAATAGAGTGTCCGCAACCGAAGCGAAGCAGAACGCCCACAGTAGATAATCTGCGTCAAGTTGTAACAGGTATAAATAAAGCCGAAAACCCTTGAAAAACAAAGGCTTTCGGCGTTTTTTGTGGCGTCCCTGCCCGGATTCGAACCGGGGGCGTTCCGCTTAGGAGTATGGCGTGCTGTTTTGTACGGTTTTCAAGTAATAACTTCCTATCACATGAAATACGCGCGTGTGTCATGATGTATATGACCAAAATGACGCAAAACACGCAAAATACCGCCCTTTTACGGGTGTTTCGCGGGGTGCAATTAGCAAATTCTTAGCAGAACCCATCTGCTTCTTTTGCCTGTTGTTTCTCCGATAATCGAACACGGAGGTTGTTGCTATGGAAAAGTATATCACGAAAGAAAACAAAATTCAAGAGTCAAGAACATATTCGGTCGCAGATATTTCTGCCATGCTGAATATCAGCCGCGCTTCGGCGTACCAACTGACCGGCAAGGGATATTTCAAGGTACTGCGTATCGGCAAGACGATCCGCATATCCAAGAAGTCTTTCGACGAATGGCTTGAAGAAGCCGGAATCTGACTCTTTACAAAGCACCGTGTTTCGTTCACGGTGTTTTGTTTTGTGAGGCTTTCTGTACTAATCCGTAAATCGTAATTTTTTTACGATGAATTAAAAATATTTCGTAAAATAGTTGCATTTTTCTGCGCCTTGTGGTATAATAATAACGCAGGGTAAAATGCGTTATGGAGGACAGGATTATGCTTACAAAAATTACGCTTGATAATTTCAAGTCATTCAAAAATAAAACTACGGTCGATCTGACCAAAACAAACTATACCATTCTTCCGCAGAATGTTGCGGACAACGGCGTTCTGAAAGGTTGTATTTTTGTCGGCGCGAACGCTTCCGGTAAATCAACGATCATACTCGGAGTGAAGCTGCTCCTTGATTTTCTCTTTTCCGAAAGGAATCTCAATTCGGGTATCTTTCTCTGTATGTTCGGAGACAGCCCCCGTTATTCTCTCTCGTATGAGTTTCTGATCGAAAAGAAAACGGTGAAGTATTCCTTTGAGGTGGACGCAAGCAAAAATATGATTTCCGAAAAGCTCTGGCTTGATGACACGCTCATGCTTGAAAGAATGGGACTTTCCGCAAGGTCATACATTGCAGAACCGAACGGTGTGAATTACGATGAAACGGATGTCGGCAAGGATACGCTGTTCCTGCGGACACTGTACTTCAATACGAAGTTTGCCTCCAATTCTGTTCTGAGTGCGTGGATGGAGTATCTGAAAAACTCTATCTATATCAATATGTTCGATAAGAGAATCATTTCTTACGGCAAAGCAGAGGTATCGGTTGTCCGTTATCTTGATAAGAGTGGCTGCGAATCCATCAACCGTTTCTTTGATGAGTACAACTTTGAGCAGAACATTGAATACGATCATAGCAGCAAGGGCGGCAAGGTACGGTTTGTTGTCGGAGAGGACGACAGCGAGAAGGGCATCTTCTTCAAACGCAAAGGTATCGAAGTTCCGATCCCCTTTGCGGAAGAATCTCTCGGAAATCAGAATCTTCTCCGTATTCTCCCGGCGTTTCTCAATGTCATTCAGAACGGAGGAATGCTTCTGATCGACGAATTTTCAAGCGGATTCCATAACGAACTTGAAAACCTCATGGTCAGATACTTCATGGAAAAATCCGACCGTGCGCAAATGCTGTTTGTTTCCCATTCGACGAATCTGCTCAGCAATTCCATTCTCCGTCCCGACCAGGAGTATTCGGTTGAGTTCCAAAATGAAAACGGAAGCTCTGTCAAGCGGTTCTCATCGGAGCAGCCGCGTTCCGCGCAGAACATCGAAAAAATGTATGTCAGCGGTGTCTTCGGCGGGCTTCCCGAATACAAAGAGGTGAACGATGAAGCTGAACAAAGATAAACATATCGGTCGGGTTCTCTTTATCGTGGAAGGCAGTCAGACGGAATTTTCGATTTTGAGACGGATTTTCTGCAATCTTCTCGGATACAGTTACATCGAAAAGCGCAGAAATAAGCCGATTTATTTCACAAGTACCAAAGATCGTTTTTCACAGGTTGCTGTTGTCAACACGCGGGAAAGCAATATCCGCGATATCAGCGAGAACGAAACCTATCTTGATGATGTGTTTGACGTACTGCGTGAACAGTATCAGTTTCCGGTCGATCAATCGGCAATATACTATCTGTTCGACCGCGATCCGAAATCCAACACGGATTCCGCATTGATTGAAAAGTACATTCTCTCGCTTGCGAATCCCTATGACAACGACGATTATAAAACGGGACAGTTGCTTTTGAGTTATCCGAGCATAGAAAGCTATATTATCTCGAATTTCAGAGATACGGCAAACACTCCGCGGTTTTCGCTCGGAAAGGACGCAAAAGCGTACATCGGCGGAAACACGGATATTCAGGTAAACAAGATTTCGGAAGAAACGCTGATAAAAGCAGCAGACGAATTTCTCAAATACCTTTCAGGTGAGCAGATAGCTTTTGATATAGATAACTTTTCGGAAGCCGGGCACACGGTGTTTACGAAACAGGAAACCGAATATCTGTCCGGCAAAGGCTTCCGGCTGTTTTCCATGCTCACTCTTGCATTTTTGCAAATGGGAATCATTGAAACGGAAGAAGCCGGAATCTGACTCTTTACGAAGCACCGTGTCATTCACGGTGTTTTGTTTTGGGAAATGCACAGAAAAACAATATAGTCCAACGGACGCCACGAGAAAAAAAATCCCGTGGCGTTTCTTTATGCCCGAAAATGCCGTGATTCGGGTCGAAAAACTGCTGTTTTCTTCTCTGTATCTCGCTTTTTGCGGCGGTCATGGGTATTTTCCCATGCAGAGGACAACGAACGGTCACGGGTGGTAAAACCGCCGAAAACAACACTTTTCAAAACCAAAGGAAGGAGGTGCGGAAATGGCGGTATTTCGCATAGACAAGACGCGCGATTATACGGTCATGTCAAATCATCATCTGCGCAACACGGAATTATCCCTGAAAGCGAAAGGGCTTCTGTCGCTCATGCTGTCATTGCCGGACAATTGGGACTACACCACAAAGGGACTTGCCCGTATCTGCAAGGATGGCGTAGACAGTATCTGCGCCGCTGTGCGGGAGCTGGAGGAACACGGGTATGTGATCCGCGAGCGCGTCCGCGAGGCGAACGGTCAGCTTGGCTCGATTGAGTACACGATCTTGGAGCAGCCGGCAGAGCCGTCACCTGAACGGGAAAATCCAGTTCAGGTAAAACCAATCTTGGAGAACCCTGTCTTGGGAAAACCTGAACAGGAAAACCCCGCACAATCAAATAAAGATAAATCAAATACGGATTTATCAATTACGGAGCAATCAAATCCTATCCGATCAAATCCCCCAGCCCCCGAAGGGCGGAACGGAACGGATGGGATGGAGGCGCGGGAGATATATCGTGAAATCGTGTATGGGAACATTGAGTACGACATTCTCCGAGAGGACAACTCGGTAAACCGCGATCAGCTTGACGAGATCGCGGAGCTTATCGTGGATACCGTATGTTCGGCGCGAAAGACGATCCGCATAGCCGGTGACGATTATCCGGCAGAGGTCGTCAAATCCCGTTTTTTGAAGCTGGACAGTTCCCATGTGCAGTATGTCATTGACTGCATGAAGAACAACACGACCTATGTCCGCAACATCAAAAAGTACCTTTTGGCGGCGCTTTACAATGCGCCTGCCACGATCAACAACTATTATTCCTCGCTCGTACAGCATGATCTGTACGGAGGCGGAGAAAGGGGTGGTTAAATGCAGGAAGAAGTGACCGGGAAATCCGTTGCGGTTATCATCAAAGGCGCGAAAATTAGTGAAAAGGTGCTTGAAAAGGCGCTCGGCAAGCTGCTGGAAGCGCAGAAAAATAAGCAGCCAAAGGTTCACCGCGGCAAGCAGACGCTGAAACAGCTCGCCGGGCAGAACGCGGGGCTTGCGAACATAGAGATTACCGATCAGAATATCAAGTCCTTTACTCATGTCGCAAAAAAGTATCATGTGGATTTTGCACTGAAAAAGGACACAACAGCCGAACAGCCGCGCTATCTTGTGTTTTTCAAGAGCCGGGACGCGGACGCGATCACAGCAGCATTTCAGGAGTTTGCAAGCCGGAAAATGTCCCGCAAGGAAAAGCAGACCGTGCGGGAGCAGTTGGATCATGCAAAGGCGAAAGCGGCAGAGAAAACCGAACAGCGCACCGTTGACCGCGAAAAAGTCAAGGTCAAGGAACGGAGCGTGCAGAGATGAACATGAAAAAGCTGATCCTCACAAATCTGCCGTATGTCCTGTTCATGTATCCGTTCGGAAAGCTGGCGGAGGCATTCCGGCTTGCCCCCGGTACCGGGCTGTCCGAAAAGATTCTCTCGATCGGTGAAGGATTCCGGCAGGCGTTTGCTTCCGTTCTTCCGGCGTTTCACCCGATAGATATTCTTATGGGCATTGCAGGCGCGGTTGTCATTCGCCTTGCCGTGTACTTCAAAGGCAAGAACGCGAAGAAATTCCGTCCCGGCACGGAATACGGCTCTGCCCGATGGGGCACGCCTGCGGATATCGCCCCGTTTGTGGACGGGGATTTTTTCAACAATATCCCAATCACGCAGACGGAGCGTATCACTATGTCAAGCCGACCGAAACAGCCGAAATACGCGAGAAACAAAAACATTCTTGTAATAGGCGGTTCGGGCAGCGGCAAAACAAGGTTTTTCGCAAAGCCGTCCCTTCTGCAATGCCATTCCTCCTATGTCGTAACCGACCCGAAGGGCACGATCCTGAATGAAGTGGGACGGCTGCTTGAACGGAAGCATTACCGTATCAAGAGCCTGAACCTCATCAATTTCAAAAAATCCATGAAATACAATCCGCTTGCGTATATCCGCTCGGAAAAGGATATTTTGAAGCTGGTAAACGCCCTGATTATGAACACCAAAGGCGAGGGCGACAAGGCGGGCGAAGATTTTTGGGTAAAGGCGGAACGGCTCTATTACTCCGCGCTGATCGGCTACATCTGGTACGAGGCGACGGAGGACGAAAAGAATTTTATCACGCTGCTCGATCTCATCAATGCCTCGGAAGCCAGGGAGGACGACGAGGAATACAAAAGCCCCGTTGACCTGCTTTTCGACGATCTGGAAGCGCGCGACCCGGAGCATTTTGCGGTCAAGCAATACCGAAAATTCAAGATGGCGGCGGGCAAAACACTCAAAAGTATCTTGATTTCCTGCGGTGCGCGGCTTGCGCCTTTCGATATCAAAGAGCTGCGCGAACTCATGGAAACCGACGAATTGGAGCTTGACACGCTCGGCGACAGCAAGGCGGCGCTGTTCGTTATCATCAGCGATACCGACAGCACCTTCAATTTCGTTGCCGCGCTCATGTACAGTCAGCTTTTCAATCTTCTCTGCGACAAGGCGGACGACTTCTACGGCGGGCGGCTGCCCGTCCATGTCCGACTGATTCTCGATGAGTTTGCAAATATCGGACAGATTCCGAACTTTGACAAGCTGATCGCAACCATCCGGAGCCGTGAAATATCGGCGTCCATTATTCTGCAATCGCAGAGCCAGTTAAAAGCCATTTATAAGGACAGCGCAGATACCATTGTCGGCAACTGCGACAGTACCTTGTTTTTGGGAGGCAAAGAGAAATCGACTCTGAAAGAGATATCGGAGCTGCTGGGCAAGGAGACCATCGACAGCTACAACCGATCCGAAAACAGGGGCAGTCAAATTTCTCACGGTCTCAGTTATCAAAAATTAGGAAAGGAGTTGATGACACAGGACGAACTTGCCGTTATGGACGGAGGCAAGTGTATTTTCATGCTGCGTGGCGTACGTCCGTTTTTCTCGGACAAATTCGACCTCACAAAGCACCCGAACTACAAATACACCGCCGACGCCGATCCTCAGAATGTCTTTGACATGGAACGGTACATGAAAAAGCAGCGCACCGTCGTAAAACCGGGCGACCGCTTTGATGTGTACGAAATAGATATCACCGAATAAAAATCAAACACATTTCAGGAGGATTTATTTATGGAATTTTTCGCAAGCGCAGTAGGCGTACTTCAGACTCTCGTTATCGCTCTCGGTGCAGGTCTCGGCATTTGGGGTGTCATCAACCTGCTTGAAGGTTACGGCAACGACAATCCCGGCGCAAAAAGCCAGGGCATGAAACAGCTCATGGCAGGCGGCGGTGTCGCGCTCATCGGTATCACGCTCGTTCCCCTGCTCGCAGGACTTTTCGGCTGATCGTCCGGCGGTGATCGCTTATGGGCGGCATACTCGACAAACTCGATGAGTGGATCAGAGGTCTGCTCACCGAAGGGATCATAGGAAACCTGTCGGGCATGTTCAACACGGTGAATACCAAAGTAGGCGAGATCGCCGGAGAAGTGGGACAGACGCCGCTTTCATGGAACAGCGGCGTCTATTCCATGATCCGCAATATCTCCGAAACGGTCATTGTGCCGATAGCCGGGGTTATCCTTACTTTTGTGATGTGTTATGAGCTGATCCAGCTCGTGACAGAGAAAAACAATATGCACGATGTGGACGGATGGATGTTCTTCAAGTGGATATTCAAAACCTTCTGTGCCGTGATGATCGTAACGAACACATGGAATATCGTCATGGGGATTTTCGATGTCGGTCAGAGCGTGGTCAACCGCAGTGCCGGTGTTATCATCGGAAACACGGCGCTTGACGTGAATACCGTGATCGGCAACATCGAAGCAAGGCTTGAAACGCTCGGCACGGGAGAATTGTTCGGGCTGTGGTTCCAGTCCATTTTCGTGGGACTGACCATGAACGCGCTTTCCATCTGCATTATGCTCGTCATTTACGGGCGCATGATTGAAGTGTACCTGACGACCTCTGTCGGCCCGATTCCGCTTGCTACCATGACCAACCGCGATTGGGGGCATACCGGGCAGAACTATCTGAAATCGCTGTTCGCACTTGCGTTTCAGGCGTTTCTCATTATGGTCTGCGTGGGTATCTATTCCGTTCTTGTCCGTAATATCGGCACAACGGGAGATATCTCGGGTGCGATATGGGCTTGCATGGGATACACAGTGCTTCTGTGCTTTGCACTGTTCAAGACGGGTTCGCTTTCAAAATCCCTGTTCGGTGCGCATTAAAAGCAAAAGCCACCTCTATTGAGATGGCTCAGCTGGTTAGAGATATTCAGTTTTAGGGTCTGCCGGACTTATTTTTCGTAGGGTCATTCATGACATAAGTCTGACCAGACTTTTTGGTCGGAGGCATTGGCTCGCCTTTGACAACGGTAACTTCGTGATTGATCTTACCGCCGCGAGGACCGACAACACCATACTGACCGGAAGCAGGGGCTTTCTGACCAGGTTTTAATCCCATAGCAATACTCCTTTCACTTCAACATTTAGCACTTGGGCTGTCCAACTGCTAATTCTATTATATCACTATATGTTGCGAAAGTCAATAGGCAAAGACACAATATATAGTATTTATTGGAGGCTTGATAATGGCGTATGTAACAATCCCGAAGGATCTGACGAAAGTCAAGAGCAAAGTCCTGTTCGGGCTAACCAAACGACAACTAATTTGTTTCGGCGCGGCGGCACTCATCGGAGTCCCGCTTTTCTTTTTGCTCAAAAGCGTTATCAATACGACCGCCGCGACTCTTTGCATGATCTTGGTCATGCTTCCTTTCTTTCTTCTCGCTATGTATGAACGGCACGGTCAGCCCCTGGAGGTGATCGCCGGTCATATCATCCGTTCGATGTTTACGAGAACGAAGGAAAGACCTTATCAGACAAACAATTTCTACGCCGCCCTGGAGCGGCAGGCACATACGGAAAAGGAGGTGATGGCTGTTGCTCGGAAAGCCAAAGCAAGAAACGGCGGCAAAGCCGAAGGTGAAGCTCACCGCCGCCGAAAAGCGTGAGATCAAGCGGATTCTCGAAAAAGCGCAGGGCGACGGCAAAGCGAGAACGGCGCAGGATACGCTTCCGTTCCGGCAGATGTACCCGGACGGGCTCTGCCGATTGGACGAAAAGACATTTTCGCGCTGTATTGAGTTTGAAGATGTGAATTATCAGCTTGCAAAGCCCGACGACCAGACGGCTGTTTTTGAAGCGCTCTGCGATATGTATAACGCCCATGACGCTTCTATCGGCATGGAACTTTCGCTTGTAAGCCGGCGCATGAACCGTGAGGACTTTGTAAAGCGAATTGAGATCGCGGCGCAGGGCGACCACTTTGACCATATCCGCGAATGCTACACACAAATGCTCCGCGCACAGCTTGAACACGGCAACAACGGTCTTGTGAAAACAAAGTATCTCACGCTCACCATTGAGGCGAAGGATGTCAAGGCGGCACGGGCACGATTTTCCCGTATTATTGCGGACGCGCTCGGACATTTCAAAGTCATGGGTGCATTGGCAAAGGAACTTTCGGGCAAAGAGTGGCTGGAAATGCTGCACGGCATTCTGCACCCGGACGGAGAACGGTTTTCGTTTGAATGGAGCTGGCTTGTGCCGTCCGGTCTTTCGGTGAAGGATTTTATCGCGCCTTCTTCCTTCCGTTTCGGTGAGGCGCGGAAGTTTTCGATGGCGGATAAATGCTGTGCCGCGTCGTTTCTGCAAATCAGCGCGCCGGAGATGGACGACCGTCTGCTCACCGAACTCTTGGATACCGACAGCGGCATTCTTGTCAGCTTACATATCCGCAGCATGGATCAAACCGAGGCGATCAAGACGGTCAAGCGGAAAATTACCGACCTTGACAGTATGAAGATCGATGCGCAGAAAAAAGCGGTGCGTGAAGGGTTCGATATGGATATCATTCCGACCGACCTTGCCACCTACGCGGGCGAGGCGAAAAACATTCTCCGCGACCTGCAAAGCCGGAATGAGCGGATGTTTCTCATGACATTCCTTGTCGTGAACTTTGCGGATAGCAAACAGAAGCTCGACAACGATCTTCTCCGCGCAGCAAGCGTAGCGCAGAAATATAACTGCTCGTTGGTACGGCTGGACTTTCAGCAGGAGGACGGTTTTGTTTCGGCTTTGCCGCTCGGCGTGAACCGTATCAAAATCCAAAGAGGACTGACGACTTCCTCTGTCGCGGTGTTCGTGCCGTTCACGACGCAGGAGCTTTTTCACGGCGGCGAGGCGCTGTATTACGGGGTCAATGCCGTTTCCGGCAATATGATCCTTGCCGACAGAAAGAGGCTGAAAACGCCGAACGGCATGATTTTGGGCACTCCCGGCAGCGGCAAGAGCTTTTCGGCAAAGCGCTCGATTCTCGGCGTGTTCCTGAACACAAAGGACGATATTCTCATCTGCGACCCGGAGGCGGAATATTTCCCCCTGGTGAACCGTCTGGAAGGACAGGTCATCAAAATCTCTCCGACCAGTACGCAGTATGTGAACCCGATGGATATCAACCTTAATTACAGCGAGGACGACAATCCGCTTGCTTTGAAATCCGATTTTATCCTCTCTTTCTGCGAACTCGCGGCGGGAGGACGGAACGGTTTGGAGCCGGTGGAAAAGACGCTGATCGACCGCGCCGTGCGTGTCGTGTACCGACCGTATATCGCAAATCCGTGTCCCGAAAATATGCCGATATTGGAGGACCTGTATCAGGAGATCAAGCGGCAGCCCGAACCGGAGGCACAGCGCGTCGCTTCTGCGTTGGAGCTATATGTGTACGGCTCGCTCAATGTGTTCAACCATCGGACGAATGTGGATATCAACAATCGCCTTGTCTGCTTTGATATCAAGGAACTCGGCAAACAGCTTAAAAGTCTCGGTATGCTCGTCATTCAGGATCAGGTGTGGAACCGCGTATCGCAAAACCGCGATATCGGAAAATCCACATGGTACTTTGTGGACGAATTTCACCTGCTTCTGCGCGGCGAAGTCGGCGCATGGAGCGTGGAGATTTGGAAGCGTTTCCGCAAATGGGGCGGTATCCCGACAGGGATCACGCAAAACATCAAGGATTTGCTTTCCTCTCCGGAAATCGAAAACATCTTTGAAAACAGCGATTTTGTGTATCTGCTCAATCAGGCGAGCGGTGACCGGAAAATCCTTTGCGACCGACTGAACATCTCGGCACAGCAGGCGGCGCATATCTCAAACGCGGGACCGGGCGAAGGGCTCATCTTCTTCGGCAACGTGATCCTGCCTTTCGTGGATAACTTCCCGAAAGATAACGAATTGTACGATATCATGACAACCAAACTCGGTGAAACAGGAAAAGGAGAAAAAGAACATGAATAACGAAACCATCATTCTTTACGGCTTTATCAGACACCTTGCGTCTATGGCGGAAAAAGCGGAAGCGGGCGAGGATATTGCCCGGCTGAAGGAAACTGCGGCGGCATTCGGCGTGCAAGCGGAGCTTCTGCTTGACGGTGTGGGTGATACGGAATGTGAAGGCTGCGGTGAGGTGTCGGCAGACGACTTCATTGACGCCATGTGGACGTTGATCACAAAGAGCAAATCGGTCACGGCAGAGATGGAGGCGCTGCTTGCGGAGTTTGACGGTGAACTTGCAGCGCTCTGCGGTGAGGCGGATGAATGAGCTGACCCATGTGAGCCTGTTTTCCGGTATCGGAGGACTTGACCTTGCGGCGGAGGCGGCGGGCTTCCGTACCGTCTGCCAGTGCGAATGGGCGGATTATCCCTATTCCGTGCTTGAAAAGCATTGGCCGGAAGTGCCGCGCTTCCGCGACATCACTACATTTACAAAGGAGGCGTTTTATCATAAAACAGGACTTGAAACCGTTACCGTCATCTCCGGCGGATTCCCGTGTCAGCCCTTCTCGACCGCCGGGCGGAGGAAGGGCTTTGCGGATGAACGCTACCTGTGGCCGGAAATGTGCCGCGTTATTACCGAG
>OCQA01000621.1_pt1 | contig 33524 bp, 33 predicted proteins | sample 1538571 | NCBI WGS metagenome assembly OCQA01 (sample SAMN04571708, study PRJEB22368) | human gut metagenome | biome: human gut; material: stool | host: Homo sapiens | place: Luxembourg | collected 2012-09-28 | reverse complement strand
ACTACTGTGAGGACATTGGACTGAGAAATGCCCGTATCGGCTTCCGCCAGCAGGAGATGACGCACATCATGGAGAACATCATTTTCAATGAACTGATGATCCGTGAATGCTCCGTTGACATCGGCATCGTCTATGGCAATGAGAAAAATGCCAAAGGAAGGATCACGCCGGTCGCGCGGGAGATCGACTTCATTGCGACCTCCGGTGGTAAGAAGACCTACATTCAATCCGCCTACGCATTGGGGACCGAGGAAAAGGCAATCACCGAAAACAAGCCCTTCGCGCTGACCGGCGATTCTTTTCCGAAGATTATCGTGCGTCATGACATTCGCAAGCGTTGGTATGATGACAACGGTATTCTCAATATCGGCGTCATCGACTTCTTGCTGGATGACATGCTTGTCTAAACCCGCACATAGCAAAACTGCCTACCGTGATTGACTCATGGCAGGCAGTTTTCTGAAAGAATAAAATAGATTGCATCGACAGGAGATAACTGCAAAGATGTATCCATTCCTAGTAATATCGGATTCGTTCAGCTCCACATCTTCAATAAAAAGGGAAGCGCGTGAGCTTCCCGATTATTTGAGATGCAGAATTGAACAAAATCAAATTTTTGTTCAAAAGAGGGAGGGGGGGAGCATACAGACTAGTTCCGGACAGCAATGTCTGCAATGACCGTATTCAGTATGGTTGTAGTGATTCTATGAGCGGCCCATTCCATGACCTGCTGCACGATAGAACAACAACCGCGCCGTATCATCTTGCTGATCGCAGTAACGTGATACGGTGCGGTTGTTGTTATTTTTTCAGTCTGCGAGGCCGTCCGTAATGTGGATTAGCGTACGCTTAGCAGTGCAGTCAAGATGATAGCGCATCGCTTCCTCTGCCCTCTTTTCATTGCCTGCACAGATTGCGGTCAAAATACCGCGATGCTCCAAAATGACATGCTCCGCCTGCTCGGGACTGTCGAACGCGGACTGCGTCTCGATCCGCAGAAAGTGATCGCGCAGCTTCTCGATCTCCTCCTGCATCCAGGTGTTGCCTGAGGCAAGAAAGAGCTCATGATGGAACTTGCGGTCAAGCTGGTATGAGGCCCGCACCGCGCGGTCGTGGCAGCGGCTCTCCTGCTCAAGTAGCAGCTGCTCCAGCGCCTCTATCTGCGCTGCCGTGCGTCGTTGCGCCGCAAGTCGTGCGCCGCTCAGCTCCAAATAATAGCGCGCCTCGACAATGTCCTGTGCGCGCTTCCGCGTCACCGGGATCACCTGAATCCCCTTGCCGCGCATAAATGCAATGTACCCCTCCTGCTGCAACTCCAGCAGCGCCTCACGCACCGGCGTGCGGCTGATATTCAGTTCGCTGCACAACGCATCCTGAGAATAGGTAATGCCAATCTGCAGCCGACGGTATAGAATTGCGTCCTTGATCAGCTCATACGCCTGCTGCTTCATGGTGACAGGCGCGATTGCGCTGCCATTTAAAAGTCCGATTGGTTCGATGCTGGCCACAAAGCGTTTCCCCTTTATCTTCATCATTCGACGGCCACGCTACGCTTGCACAGTAGATTTCTTCCGTCGTTTATGCCGTATATATTCCTTTAATATAATACTATATAACAAATAGTCCTTCTTTGCAAGAAGTTTTTTCTCCTGACAGAGCCCGTTCCATTTTTGCTAAAGTCTCCAATTCGTCGCCACAATTCTTGTCGAAAAAGCCAAAATGCAATCTTAACGGGAGAAAAACTTTACAAATCGGCTGCGATATGCTATATATAACATATCTCCTGCGGCTCCTGCCGCTTTTTCAAAAATGAATATTATGTATATATATTAAGGAGGAAGATGCTTATTATGAGAGTCAGCGCAATCCAGATGGATATGAAATTTGCCGACCCGGCTTACAACTTCAAGCATGCGGAAGAACTCATCCGAGAAGCCGCGGCTTCCAAGCCCGACGTGATCGTCCTTCCCGAAACCTGGAACACCGGATTCTTCCCTAAGGAGAATCTCAAGGAGCTGAGCGACAAGGACGGTGCTGCTGTCAAGGACATGTGCTCCGCCCTGGCCCGTGAGCTGAACGTCAACATCGTGGCCGGTTCCGCTTCCAACGTTAAGAACGACAAGGTTTACAACACCGCCTACGTCTTTGACCGTCAGGGCGCGTGCATCGCCGAATACGACAAAACCCATCTCTTCACCCCGATGGGCGAGCATGACTATTACGAGGCCGGCACCCATCTGACCACCTTCGAGCTTGACGGCAAAAAGTGCGGCATCATCATCTGCTACGACGTCCGCTTCCTCGAGCTGGTGCGCACCCTTGCGCTGACCGGTCTGGACGTGCTCTTCGTTCCCGCCCAGTGGCCCGCGCTGCGCAAGTATCATTGGGATACCCTCACGGCGGCCCGTTCGATCGAAAACCAGATGTTCGTCGTCGCCTGCAACTCCTGCGGTAAGGCGGGTGAGACCGTGTACGGCGGCTCCTCTCACATTCTCGATCCCTGGGGCAATCCGATCGTTGCCGCCGGCGGCAGCGAGGTCATTCTCACCGGCGACCTTGATTTCTCCGTCATTGAGGGCATCCGCGCTTCGATCAACGTTTATCGCGACCGCCGCCCCGAGCTTTACCACGTCTGATTTTCGCATTGCCTTTCATCAGAAAAGTGCTATAGCAAAAAATATTAAGGAGGATATTATCTTGGACAGCAAAATCACATTTACCCTGCACGCTGACGGCAAGTCCACCGAGAAGACGATTGTTTACAACCAGCTTCTCGCCATCGGCTACGCCGGACGCAACATCGCCAAGACCATGGAGCACATTAAGGAACTGGAGGAGCAACTCGGCGTTCCCGCACCCAAGAAAATCCCGACGATCTTCCAGATGTCCAATATGCTGCTCACGCAGGATCCCGACATCGACTTTGTCGGCAACAACACTTGCGGCGAGGTGGAGTACATCATCATCACGCAGGGCGATGAGATCTACATCGGCCTCGGCAGCGACCACACCGACCGCAAGCTCGAGAGCGCCAGCGTTCCCAAGGCCAAGCAGGTCTGCCCCAAGCCCATCGGCCGCGACATTTGGAAGTACAGCGATCTCAAGGATCACTGGGATTCCATCAAGCTCAATTCCTATCAGACGGTGGACGGCAAGGAGATCCCCTATCAGCAGGGCACTCTCGCCGACATTCTCCCCGTCGAGCACTTACTCAAAGAACTGCGGGAGCGCATCGGAGATGTTTCGCATTGTGTCATCTACTCCGGTACTGTCCCCGTTTTGAACGGCTTCCAGTACGGCGAGAATTTCCGCTGCGAAATGATCGACGAAACACTCAACCGCAGTCTGAGCATGAACTACAACATCCACGTAATTACTGAGGAGGAAAGATGAAAATGAAAAAGCTGATTACTCTGCTGCTTGCCCTTGCCATGGTCCTCTCCCTCGCCGCCTGCGGCAGCAAGGACAACTCCAACGCGAACAACGATTCCCAGGGCAATGGCGTCACCCCCACCGCCGCAACCTAAAAGATCAAGCTCGGCACCACCGGCAACGAAGAGCACCAGTCTACCATCGCCGCAAACTTCTTCAAGGAAAAGGTCGAGGAGCTGACCAACGGCGCTGTGACCGTGGAGATCTATCCCAACTCTCAGCTTGGCAGCGAGCGTGAGATGGCCGAAGGCGTCAAGCTCGGCACGCTGGAAATGACCATTGTTACAACGGACGGCACCCTGCCCGCATGGGTTCCCGAAACGCAGGTTCTCTCCATCCCCTATCTGCTGACCTCCAAGGAAGTTGCCTACGAAGTCTTGGACAACACGCTCCAGCCCTACTTCGCCCCGCTGTTTGAGGCGCAGGGCTTTAAGCACCTCGCTTTCTGCGAGCTTGGCTTCCGTCACTTCACCACCAATAAAAGAGAGATCACCTGCGCGGCCGATATGAAGGGTCAGAGCATCCGCGTGCAGGAAGCCCCCATCTGGTTCGCTCTGACTGACTGCCTTGGCGCTACCGCGACTCCCGTTGCCTTCAATGAGCTCTACACCGCGCTTTCTCAGGGCATGGTCGACGGTCAGGAAAACCCCATTCCCTCCATCGCCAGCTCCAAGTTCTATGAGGTCCAGAAGTATATGTGTCTCGACGGCCACACTTACGGCGCCGAGAGCATCCTGATCAACCTCGATTATTACAATAACCTCCCTGCCGAGATTCAGACCGCCATTGATGAGGCCGCCGCTTACGCCGGCGAGCAGCAGCGCGCCGCCGTCTCTGCCAATGAGGCCGCTCAGCTCCAGCAGATCAAGGATGCCGGGGTCATCGTCTGTGAGGATCCCGATATCACCTCCTTCCAGGAAGCCACCGCTGAGCTCTATCTGCGTCCCGAGGTTCAGGCCATTGTCTCCCCCGAACTGACTGAGATGGTCCGTTCCGCCGCTGAGGCTGCCGCCAAGTAAGTACCGCTTATTTTCAGGATGGGGGGACCACTTTCCCCCATCCTGAAAAAGACTTATGCAGATTCAGGAAAGGAAACTGAATGAAAACAATTGATAAATACCTCACCATGCTCGTGCGCGGCGTGATCGGCGTGGCATTGATCGTGCTGTTTGTCGTCGCGTTCAGCGTGATCATCGGGCGCATTTTCTTTGACGCTTCGATGGGCTGGTCGCAGGATGTGATCCGCCTGTGCTTTACCTATATCATTTATCTGGGCGCCGCATACTGCGTACGCGAAAAAGGGCACCTGAATGTTGACTTTGTCCTGGGTATGATGAAGCCGCAGGTGCGCAAGGCGGTTGAGTTTGTGATCAACATCGTACTTCTTGCGTTCTTCGCATTCATCGTTTATTACGGCTTCCAGTTTGCCGCGACCGGCGCTTCCCAGAAGTCCCCCTATCTGATGCTTCCCATGACCTATTATTACTATGGTGTTCCTATCTCCGGTATCCTGATGTTTTACTATATGCTTGAGCAGCTCATCGATGAAGCCAAGGAGCTCTTCGGCAAGAAGGGAGACAACAAATGACCATTATTCTCTGCCTGTTTATTGCCTTCTTTGTCGGCGTTCCGATCTGCTTTGCTCTGGGCATTGTCTCCATCGGCAGCCTCATCGCCAGCGGTATGCCGCTGATCGTTACGGTCCAGCGTATGTTTACCGGCGGCGACAGCATCGCACTCATTGCTATTCCCCTCTTTATGCTCTCCGGCGAGCTGATGTTCCGCGGCGGTATGTCCAAGCGTCTGGTTGATTTTGCGGACACCCTGCTTGGCCATTTCCCGAGCGGCCTCGCGATGGTCAGTATCCTCGCATGTATGTTCTTCGCTGCCATCACGGGTTCGGCGATCGCGGCCACCGCGGCCATCGGCGGCATCATGATCCCGCTGATGAAGGAGCGCGGCTATGAATACACCTTCTCCGCGCCGCTGCTTGCCTGCGGCGGCTCAATCGGCCCGATCATCCCGCCGTCGATCCCCCTGCTGGTCTACGGCGTTCTGGCGAGCGTCAGCGTTGCCGACCTGTACGTCGGCGGCGTTATTCCCGGCATCCTGATGGGCATCGGCCTGATGATCTACAGCTACTTTGTCGGCAAGAAGCGCGGCTACATGGGCCGTGAGACCCGCGCGAGCTTCCGTGAGGTGGTCAAGTCCGCGGTCAACGCGTTGCTGGCGCTGTTCATGCCGGTCATCATTCTCGGCGGTATTATGAGCGGCAAGTTCAGCCCCACCGAGGCGGCGGCTGTCGCCACGGCGTATGCGCTGGTCATCGGCCTGTTCGTCTACCACGAGCTGGACCTCAAGGGCATCTGGGAAGCCTTTGTCAACGCTGCCAAGAGCACCGGTCAGATCTTGATCATCGTTGCGCTCGCGTCGCTCTTCTCCTGGGTCATCACCGTCGCTCAGATCCCGCAGACCGTCAGCGCCATGCTCCAGGATAATATCCACAGCAAGGTCGCCATGCTGATGGTCATCAATATTATTCTGCTCATTGCAGGTACCTTTATTGATACCACCAGTGCAATCGTTATCTTTGCGCCGCTGTTTATCCCCATCTGCAAGGCGATGAATGTGGATCTTGTTCACTTCGGCATGATTATGACGGTCAATCTGACCATTGGTATGTGTACGCCTCCTCTGGGCGTCTGCCTGTTCGTGTCCAGCTCGATCGCCAAGATCTCGCTCAAGGATCAGATGCGGGATCTACTGCCCATGCTGGCAGTGCTCATCGGCGTCCTGCTTTTGGTCACCTATATTCCCGGCCTTACGCTCTGGCTTCCGAGTCTCTTTAAATAAGTAGGTTTTCCAAACTATCTTCTTTTCAAATAGAACGCTCCGGACTGTTTTTACAGCAGTCCGGAGCGTTCTATTTAGTGGCTCATATGCGGCGCGAGTATTTCAGCATAGAGCAGTTCAATGATGACCTATGGATGGCGCTCATCGACACACAACGCTGTCTATTTTACGACAACGAAGCTCGGCGTCTACATTGACAACGATAACGATATGCTTCGCTACTTCGATGCGTTTGCGCTGATGCTGAGAAATTAGCGCAAACCCAGCAAATTATCTTACACAAAAGATCAGAGCACCTCTGTTGAACGATGTGTCGACAGAAGTGCTCTACCCTTTTGCCACGGCACACAGCCCTTGTTTTTTCCCAACAGTTTAAAAGCTTTTCCTGTTAAACCTTAAAAACTTATTGAAAATAATAGTTATTTCGGTTATACTAACGGCTGTAAGGGAGGCGATACGATGATCAACAGACCGGATTATATTGAGGCCGTTAAGCCTTTTATCGACAAGCCGCTTGTCAAGATACTGGCAGGTGTCCGACGCTGCGGGAAGTCCACCATTTTTGAGATGCTGAAGGAAGAATTCCTGCGCCGCGGTGTCTCTATGGATCATATTATTTGCAAACGATACACGGAGATGGATATTCCTGAGAGTATTACGGCCAAGCAGATGTACGACGAGTTGACCGCAGCTATGTTAGGCAAAGGACATTGCTATCTTTTGCTTGATGAGATCCAGGAGATAGACGGCTGGGAAAAGGCGGTCAACAGCCTGCTGGAGAGTACAGATGCCGACATCTATGTGACCGGCTCCAATTCCAAGCTCATGTCCAGCGAGATCTCGACCTATCTGACCGGACGCTATGTTTCTATCCCGGTCTATACGCTGTCGTTCAAAGAGTACCTTGCATTTAAGCAGGATAGTCCGTTATCCCGCAGGGAGCTGCTGGAAGATTATATTCGCTTCGGCGGCTTCCCCCTCGTGGCGCTCAGTGAGTACGACGAGCAAAGCGCCTATCAGATCGTCAACGGCATCTATCACACCGTGGTTTCCCGCGATATTGTGAAGCGCCACCGCATCAACAAGCAGGATCTTTTTGACCGTGTGGTGAAGTATATCATCGAGAATATGGGCAAGACCTTCTCGGCAAACTCGATCTCCACCTTCCTCAAAAGCGAGCACCGCAAGGTTTCGGTGGAGAGCATCTATAACTATCTGCGATGGCTGGAGCAGGCGTTTATCATTTACCCCTGCGAACGCTACGACCTGCAAGGCAAGAGCATTCTGAAAACGCAGGAAAAGTATTACCTTGCCGATGTTTCTCTGAAATATGCGCTGCTGGGGTACAACCGCAAAATGCTGGACGGCGCAATGGAAAATATCGTATTCCTTGAGCTGAAGCGCCGCGGTTATGATGTTTTCATCGGCAAGAACGATACAAAGGAAATCGACTTTGTGGCCACACGCCGCGACGAACGGATCTATGTGCAGGTCTGTGTCCGGATTCCGGAGACTTCTGACCGCGAGGTCGGAAACCTGATGGAGATCCGTGACCATTACCCCAAATATGTCGTTACGCTCAACGAAATGGATACCGGTATCGAAAACGGCATCAAAATCGTTCATCTTGCAGACTTTTTGATTGCAGAAGCGTGGTGAATATAGATCGCAGAATCATGCGCTGCACATCCTTGCGGCTTTGACCGTGAGGATGTGCAGCATTTTTCTTGCATGTGGGACCGGATAGTCGGAAACGTTCCGGAAAGCGTTTTCTTAAGGATGTTAAAATGATATGGAAGGAAAAGGAAATTTCAATATTAGGAAGTGTACTTCATGGAAGCGCACTTCGGCACTGAGTAAGATTTCCGTAGAATTCCTAAAAGAAACGGAGATCTTATCATATGGGATATTACAAGCGGCTGATCCGGAATTTCTTTTCCCAGTCAGCCCGTGACCTGCGGCGCAAGCTTCGGCTTTCACAGGAAGAAATGGCAGAATGCCTTCACATCACGAGCCGTGCATACAGCGACTTGGAGCGAGGGAAATACTGCCTGTCTGCGACAAGCCTGGTTTTTCTTCTGCTGCTTTTGGACGAACTGAACGACCAAGCGGTGAGAGATACGCTTTGTGCGCTTCGGCGCGAGCTCTGTGAGAATGAAGAAGATGGCCTGATGGAGGCAGAAGAAGCACCGCCTGCCGCACTGTGTACGTAAATACTATTTGATTCAAAAAATAAGGATAGGAAGATATGCGTGAAGCATTGTTATGACATTCTGTTGGCAGATGCCAACGAAGCCTTTTGCGGTCTCTTGCAGGAATCCATCGCGCTGCGCGGGAACTATCGGGTCGTGCGGACAAAAAAGGGATGGGATATTCTGCGCTCTGTTCGGGAAAGACAGCCGGCGCTTTTGATCATGGATCCGGATCTTCCGGATGTGAATGGTGCAGAGGTCATGCGTGAGTTGGGCCGTCAGAAGCTTGCTCTGCGCACGATCATCATTTCGGCAAGAGTGTCAAACCGCCTGCGCGAAGAGTTTTTTGCATTGGGCGCGGCATGCTATCTGCCAAAGCCGTTCAGTCATAAATTTTTATTACGCAGAATGGATCACATTTTGGGGAGATCGTGATCTTTGAATTCCATTCAGATTTTTTGCAGACAGACCATTCGCTTTTTATAGAGCAGCGCCTCGGATCGAGGCAGCGTTTAGCAGACCTTCTGCAGGAAGAGATCTCTCCCGGGCAAGCAAAACAGCGAGGCAATGCCTCGCTGTTTTGTTATGGTATGTAAAGTTGCGCGGGTGAGGATTGGTCTTTGTGTGTAGCTTATCATAGGAAAAGGAATATCCGTCGATCCCTACGCAGATAAACGGCTCGGCCATACAGCTTCAATGGCTCCTCCCCTTCCCGATGCTGCTTCTTTAATCAAGAACCGGTTGGGACGCCTGGGCTAAGGACCATGTACTGCAAGCAGGGATGGCCGGAAACCATCTTGTCAGTCTGGTTAATCAGAAAAAGTGACGGCAGTGATAAAATCTCGCTGCCGAATGCCTGCGACTTCAGTCGCAGGTAGTTCACATCTTTTTACATCATGCCGGAATCACGGCGTTGCGAGACTTCAGGTAGATATCAATGTCACGGTTGATGTATTGATACCCTGTCGTATGAAGGACATCGTAAAACTCGTTCAGATAGTCAAACACACCGTAGCGGCGAAACAATTCTGCCGTTTGTTTGCCCGTCAGGGACTTATAAACCTTATAGCTTTCAAGGCAAAACACAGCAAAAGCAGTCTCCTTGCTCATATCTGCGCCTCCTCACACATCGGGAAATTCGATTTCCCCTGTTCTTTCTTCCTGCTCCAGGAGGGAATACAGCATATCTGTGCTGTATTGCCAGACCTTTGTATCCTCCTGCTCAAGAGCGGCGTACAGCTTTGAGTTATACAGCTTTGTGATCGCATCAGGCTCGGATATCTTTTTCTTTTTGACAATCATCCCAACAAGATCGGCGCTGATGTAGGGCATGATTGCGGCAAATTGTTCCTGTCCCATATCATCATTCCTCCGCTCTGATTTCTTTCGAATTGATAAAGTGAATAAAAGAAAGCATCTTTTCCGTATGGAATGTCCATCAATCAGCATCGCTCTCAGCCGAGTAGACAGTCTCGACACTCCTTCACAATATTACCTGTACCATACCGGCGCGCCTTTTGCTTCATTATACCACACAAAAATGCAGAACATCAACGGCTGCATGTGGTATAAAAAGATAGCCCTACCAATATAGAACGGACTTTTTTAAGAGCGCTTATTTCAAAAGGCTTTTTCGCATTGTCATAAAATATTTTGCCTGAATAGCACCAGCAGAAAAGAGCGCACCTTATTATACCATGGCTCCAATGACGTCTCCCCTGCCCCGTGTTATGCTGAAAGAAAACGCGGGAGGGAATGCGTATGGGAACCTTTGCAGAGTATATCGGGACAATGGATATTCCGGAGAACTGGCGCGCGGAATACGCGCGGCGGATGCTCAGGCTGCTCCACGCGGGCGGCATGATGTCGGTGGACGAGGTGGGACTCTTCGGCCACCGCATCCGCCTGCTCTATCCGCCGGAGTTGGATGAAGCCGGCCGCGCGTGGGGCTGCTACAACTATTTCGAGAACGACTTCTGGGAAAGTTGGGGTCTCAACGCCGACAAGGGCACATTTTCCTCCAACAAGCTCGGCGGTGGAGCGTTCTGTACCGCCATCCTTGCGGGGTATGTGCTGACGGCGCTCCACAGCCGGAGCTACGGCATCGTCACCGTGGACGGCTCCTATGTGTGTGAGCGCCGGTTCATCGGCTGGACCAACGGCGTGCTCGGCACGCAGTACACCAATCAACGGGCAACGCAGCTTTGGGAGATCGAGAAGCTGCTGCACAAGGACGGCTGCGAGGAATACAACAAGGACCTGACCGGTCTGATCCACGATGTCCCCACTGCGTGTGCCAATTTGGAGCAGGTCGAATCTTATATCGCCGCACGGTTTTTCGAGGAATTCTACGAGGACATGTCCGCGGAGGCGGAAGATGCTGCGGTCTATCGCAAGGAGGACGCCATCGGGGTCCGCAACTGTTTCGCGCACCTGAAAAAGACGCTGTCGGCGCTGCATGAGCGCGGCGGAACGCTGGAGGAGGCAAAGAAATACCTCGTCATGCCGATGACCGAGCGTAGCGTTGTGATCGACGAACAGGGTGGTAACAATCTGGCAGTCTCCTACAGCCTCGTTTCACCCGCCCTTGCTGTGGCGATGACCGCACGGGAGTTCGGCGTAGACTTCTGGGGGCTGTGGGACGAGCTCGGAGCGAGCATTCCGAGCGTCGAGCACTTTCCACCGCCGCAGCCCAGCCCGCCAGTGGAGCCAATTTCTACGCAGGAGCTTTTCGGCGTTTCTTCGGACGACATGGCGTATTACTGGCAGCCGGACGGCAAGGTACAATTCTCCGATGAAATGACAGCGTGGATGCAGTCGCTCCGCGCGGAGCTGGACGGGATTACCGACACGATCCCGCCGGAGAGGTTTCTGCAAGCCATGGCGGATGCCATTGCCGGTGCGGGAAACTGCGCTTTCCGGGATATGTTCTACGGGTTTATCGCGCGGCAGGCGGAGCCGAGGGTGCAGGCCGCTGTTCTCCTGTTAAACAGGTTAGTTGAGTGCGGCGAGCCGAACGTGCGCCGGTATCTGGCGATCCTCGGAAATCCCGCGCTGCGGGAAAAGGTGTTTGGTTTCTGAGCAAGTACATTAAAATAAGAACCGTGGGTATTAGAGAAATAGCTTCGAAAGCAAAGCTCTAATACCCACGGGTTTATTTCTGCTCGTCGCGCGCGATGGTTTCCTTCACGGCACGGTAAATGAACGCATTGGTGGACTCTCCCTGCGCCTTGGCGTGCTCTTGAATACGAGCCTTATTCCCCTTTGGGATTCGTATTTTCAGCTCGTCATAATTGGCTTTCATATATTTACTGACAGCCTGCTGCTGTGCTTTTGAAACCGTCATAGTCATCCCCTCCGAAGCGTAGTATAGCACGCGAAGTATATCGGGTACAATAGTGATTTTAGACATATATCGGGGACGATATTTGTCTATTATGCCGCTTGACCTATCGGGTACGATATGCTATACTGTCATTACAAAGTAAAACAACGGCAGTGGTAAAGGACGGCAATCCTCTACCACCTGCGCAGGTGGATGTAGCACCTACACAACGGCTGAAGCCGCACCGTCTGGAAGTAGTATACCCTGTTTTGCCCCGTTTGGCAAGATACGGTTGCTATAAAACTTCCTCCGTGTGCGCTCGGGCGTTAGATCTCCGCACCCTCATAGTGGTTTGGAGCAGCGTGTAGGCAGCTTTGCCTGCACGCTGTTTTGCTTGCCACGCTGAGGAAAGGAGGTACCGTTCCATGAAAGAATTCAAGGCTCGCAGCCGCGCGCTTTATCCGCGGCACATACCCTGAGCAGCGCATCGGGTGACCCTGCGGTTACCGCCCCGCATCCCCGCTGCCGCAGCTCACAGGCGCGGAGCAGAACGCGCCGAAATTAAATTTTATTTTATAGGAGATACGATCCATGAATACGACTGACAACATCAAGAGCCTCTTCAACAGCGCAAACCCCATGACCACCGAGAACAGCTATGAGCCCTCCGGCGTCTGCATCGGCGACACGCTACTCGACAACACCCCCAGCGGCTTCGCCCTGTTCCAGGCCATTGGCGGCCACTATACCTCCCCTGCTCAGGCCATCGAGGAGCTGGTGGACAACGCCATTTCCTCCATCAGGGCAAACGGCGGCAGCGGCAAGGTCATCCTCTGCCTCACGGATGGCGGCGACTATGTCGACATCTCCGTCTGCGACAGCGGCACTGGCATCTCGGACCTCGGTGCGGCGCTGACCATCTCCGGCTGCGGCGGGGCGCAGACGCCGCTGAATGAGCACGGCTGCGGCCTGAAGAACGCCCTTTCCTATCTCAGCGAGGAGGCCGAGCTGTGGCTCCTTGAGAGCCGCACCAAGGAGGACGCGGCGGCGGACCGATACCGCTGCGTGTCCGCGCCCTATGCCGCCATCGACCGAAGGATGCGCGCAAGGGTCCATCAGGGCAGCGGCGCCATTCTGTTTGAGACCGGCACCACTGTCCGCGTCCGCTGCGGCAAGGAGAAGCTTGAGTGCCTCAAGCCCGCAACGAAGCGCGCCAAGGCGGACTTCCGTCAGCTGTGCGGCTACCTCAAGGAGGAGCTCGCCTACACCTACGCAGCCATCCTTGCGGAGGGGCGTGTCACCATCGGCATCATCTGCCGCGAGCAGAACGCGCACGAGAGCTGCCATCGGCTCGAGGCGCTTGAGCCCCTCTGGGAGGCAGACCCGATAGAGCTGCCGGAGACGCCGGCGGACTTCGGCGGAGGCAAGCTCACCGTCCGCTGCCGCTACGGCACCATCGAGGCGGATAAGGAGAATGCCACCTACTACAAGGGTAACATGGCCTCTTCCGGTCTCGAGATCCGCATCAACGGCCGCTGCATCGAGCGCGGCCTGTACAGCAAGGTGTTCGGCAAGGCTCTACATCCGAGCTGCAACCGCTTCCTCGCGCAGATCGACCTGCGCGGCGAGGACGGCATCGCGTTCCCCGCAACGGAGACGACGAAGAACGCCTTTGTCGAGGGAGACGCGCGCACGCAGGCGCTCTTCCGTTGGATCCGCGCCAATGTCAGGCAGCCGGAGACCTCGCGCGAGTCGCTGGAGAGCCGTCTCGTCGGCAAGCTCGCGGAGAAGAAGGCGGCGGAGAGCGATACGCTCCGCATCGGCCGCGAGGAGGGCACCTACCGCACGATCGGATTGCAGGGGAAGATCGACCTGCTGGTGAGCAAGACCGATGGAATGACCATCTATGAGGCGAAGGCAAAGGGCACGAAGGCGGAGGACCTCTACCAGCTTCGGCTCTACGCGGACGGCTGCGCGATGGACGGCGTTCCGGCGAAGGAGAGCGTGCTCATCGGGGCGCGCCATCCGAAGGAGGTGTGCAGTCTGGCGGAGCAGCTCAACAGCCAGTGCGACCCCACGGGAGCGCCGTATCACTTCGTGCTGCGGACGTGGGCGGAAGAGGGCATCAGCGCATGACGCCCTATCCGGTGATCAACGGGAAGGCGGCGGGGGAGAACATCCTCCGCCGCCGGCTCGAGAGAGGGTACACGGTTTTGGACATGCAGCGGTACCTGAACCTCGCGTGTCCTCAGTCCGTGTATCACTGGCAGGCGGGACGGACGCTGCCGAACATCGATAACTTCTACGCGCTGAGCGTACTGCTCGGCACGACCGTCAACGACCTTGTGGTTGAACGAAATTGCTTGTAAAACAAATAGGCATTGCTGCTCTATATGCAAAAAATGTAGCTGGGAAGCTTAGTGTGAAAGTGAGTACCAGACCAGCACAGAGAAAAAGGGCGCACAAAAATGTCCCTGCAAACAGACCGTTTTGCAAGGTCAAAGCGTATTCACTCAGAGCTAAGCAACAGATAATCCCTGCTTTTCAAGGAAGCGTGTAGCCTGCTTAATGGCTTTGGCGAGTTGCTGCTCCTTCAAATGTTCTGGCATATCGACTTTGTAAAGATCTACAGGATTCCACACTTCGCCGGTGCAGAACATTGAATAGACAGCAGTCAGAATCATTCTGGCAATGGCGATGATTGCCCGTTTCTTGCCTCTGCGCTTGGCAATTCGCTCATATTTCAGTGCATAGTAAGGACTTGCCTTGTCCTTTACTGCTGCGTGAGCGACTTGAACCAAAGCAGGCTTCAGGTATACACCGGCACGGGAGATACGCACAGACTTCTTTTTCCCGGCAGATTCATTGTTGCCGGGCGTCAAGCCCGCCCAACAGCAAAGCCGTTTGGAAGAGCCGAACTGACGCATATCCGTGCCGATTTCAGAAATAATGGTGATTGCAGAGTTACGGTCAATACCCGGAATGGTGCAAAGAAGGTTAATTTCCCCTTCATGTTTTTCCACCATTTCACTGACACAGGTATCTACCTTGGCAATCATTTTCTCGAGAAAATCGTAATGTTCACGGATGATTTTAATGCGGGCCTTCTGCTCACTGGCAATGGAGAAGCCTTCAATGGACTCCAGCACTTGTTCAGCCTTCTTTTTGAGGGAGCGCTGTAACAGGGAAACACAATGCTCCGAATCAAAGGACTCGTCGGATGTGAGGTAATCCGTAATAGCAGTTGCGGATTTACCAAACATATCGGACACAACAGAATCCAATGCTACATTGCAGACTGTGAACGCATTCTGAAAGCGGTTTTTCTCGCTGCTTTTCATGGATACCAACTTATAGCGGTAGCGGGTAAACTCACGCAAAATGCGGATATTCAGGTCTGGGATGAAGCTGCTTTTTACAAGGCCAATGCGAAACAGATCCCCAATCCACTTGGAATCTTTCGTATCATCCTTGTTTCCCTTTACAGCCTTTACCCATTTTGGGTTCGCTATTACAACCCGAATGCCACGCTTTTCAAGGACGTTGAATACCGGAACCCAGTACTTTCCGGTGGATTCCATGCAGACATCCAAACAGTTGTGTTCCAGAAGCCAATCTGCGAAACGGTTCAAGTCCGAATTGAATGTGCTGAATCGCTTTTTCTGATAGTTGGGCTGCAAGCTGTCTGCGGGCGTGGTGATGATGGTAGCAACCAGGAATGTCTTGTGAACATCTACACCGCAGCAGGTTGGGAATACGACTTTCACAACAAAACCTCCTCCATAATAATTGCGAGGAGAATGCAGGGACTGAACCGCCAAGCAATTAACAGGTGTTAAAACAATCCTTAGTGTACGGGTTCGAGACGCCACTTATTTGTGCTTGAAAAGGCGGTTCCAGCACTGATTCAGATACTGTTTTAAGTTTGAAATGCAGTCTACGACTCCTCCTACCGTGCGTTGTAGTATGCATTCCCCTCAAAATTATTCTACAAGAAAGGCGACCGCTTGTCTGCACTCTTTCATTCCTATTTGTGCGGACGCAACGCGGCCGAATGGTTGATTCAGATGAAACCTCCCAGCTACAACATAAGGGGTATTTGGTTTTACGGTTGAGTTGCTGCGGGGCTATCCATACGATCGACTTCCTCTATCATGTGAATCGACCGCTTGCTGACATAGCCTCTTTTGACCTGATCATCCTTGTCTTTTGCTTCTACCACATAGTAGTACCGTGGAGAGTCATCGACAATGATCACCGTCTGATTCTGCTCAATGTGGTAAATGACTTGAGATGTCGGAGTGATGTCTTCATACATTCTGGTCGGTCTTGCTGCTTCGCCGAGCTTTGAAATACCTGCATTCAGAATATAAGCGAGAAGAATATGAATGATCAGATACTTTAGTACAGCAGCCCAAAATGGATGATCTTCTTCGTGCTTTTTCACACTCGCCATAAACCGTTGCTCCCAGTTTCCGCTGTCTGCAACGATAGAAGATGCTTCTGCTGTAAGGAGCTGTTTTTCTTCGTCAGATAATTCCTCTGTTTCGTCCGATCCCAATTCGTATGATGTATTTATTTCAGAAATGCGGTTAAGTGCCTCAGCCCATCGGGATATGCCCTGCTCTCTGGCAAGCCATAGATCCTCGTGCCGAAACGCCGTTGTGTCAGACAGTGATTGGGTCCAGCTTGGGATCTGATCGGCTATCTTTGGACACAGATCCGTCAACAGGGCAAAATCATTCAGAAGTTGTTGCTGCTGTTGCAGCGCTTTCACGATCCCGTCAGGATACAGCTTTGACATCAGCAGTTGCTCCTGCTGTATCATTTTGATCATGCCCGGGGTACACGATTGCGCTAACATACTTGCCTGCCGCAGCGCTGGGTTATCAAGTGCCTCTGCCATGTTTTTCGCTGCAATCAAAGCATCCTCGTGGATAAAAGACAACGGCCTTGCGAGCGCCTCAAGCTGTCGATGCAGTTTCTCCATCTGCTGCACCCAAGGGGGCATATCATAAAATGCGGACATAGTTTTTGCCATGCGCAAAAATCCTCTCTACTGCATATTTTGGACATTATACCATATATTGTGGTTATATTCAACGGTTTACCACAAATTGAGACAGGACATTTTTCACATGGAACCTGCGGCGGATTGTTCCGTCTTATCTGCCTTTCTCCGGTCTCTTTGCCTTACCGCCTGTGCGCTTGCTCAGACAGTTGGATGCCCATGCGAAGAAGTGCGGTACAGAGGCGAAGAGAAACGCATTCCCCACAAGCTCTTCGATCAGCTCCTCGATCGTGAAGGGGCGATACCCGTACGGATCCAGATGGTCGATCAGGGCATCGGGGTCTCCGTTTATCATGATCCGCAGGAATTTCTTCGTGTCCTTATTGACCGAAGCCAGCCGTCTCAGGTGGTCCTCTGCCTTATCAAGCTGATGGAGCTTATAATACAGGATCGACAGCGGAAGCAGCATTTGCGTTTCCTCATAGGCGTCGTATTTCCGATGCAGCGCCAATGCGTGCAGCTCGTCCTCCGTATAGGCATAGAGATGCATCAGGAGATAGCGAATGCCGAGGTTATCCCCCTCGCACAATTCCAAAAGCTGCCGGCATTCCTCGATCGCAAGCTGCATCATGCCGCATTCGATCAACGAACCGAGGTACTCGCGGCGCACGCGCATATAAGGCCGTGTCTCCATGATCCCCCAGAACGCCCCTGTCCCTCTTTCAAAGCAGCCTTCCTCCTCTAACGGCTTGGCCGCCTTTTTGATGAGATCCTCCAGGGCGGTAAGGCGTGCCTCCGGAGCGTCCTCCGCCTCGGTCAGGATCAGCTGAAGCTGCGCGTCCACATGATCCGGCTCAAGCTCCAGCGCCTTTTTCAAGTAGTTCAGGCGCTTTTTCTTTGATGCGGCCTGCTCGGCGAGCTCCAGATAGTCATCGGCCGTTTCGATCTCTCCCATACTGCCGCCGTCCGGAGAGCCGTTGTGCTGCGACAGAAATTGCTCCGCCAGCCGGTCAAAGTCCTTCTCATCGTTCAGCTCCTCATTGTGGAGTTCAAGAAATTTCCGAAGCTCCGCCAATACCTTTTCGTTTTCTCGGCTCATTGCTGTCCTCCCGCTTTCCATTTTGGCTCTGGTGTAAGCTAATTGTATCATGCCGTGCGCCGCACCGCAAGCACAAGCGGATGGAAGGGGCCAAGCTCCGCCTTGACACCGAAGCATGAAAACGGTACAATGAAGCCATAAAATACTGAGAAAGCAGGCTTTTATAATGCGTGCAAAGATAAACGGGAAACAGAACTTCGCTTGGGTCACGGTGGCGCTGTGCCTTGCGCTCGCGGTGCTGGGAGTGCTGCACTTCGGCGGCGTGGGGGTAAAGTGGATGACGCTGCTCGCGGGCATTGGTGTGATCGCGCTGCTTGTGCTCGGCGACCGCAAACGGATCTGGAACCTCCCTTCCCTGCTGCTGCTCGGCTATGCGGCGTTTTCGTGGGTGACGATTTTTTGGGCGATGTCCGGCAAGTTTCATCTGCGCGAGGGGTCGAAGATCCTCATCGCGGTGTTTTTCTTCCTGCTCGTTGCCATGCACGGGCGCTTCGACCGCGCGTTTGCGCGGCGCGTGATGGGCGCGATCGCAGGCATTTCCGCCATCTACGCGCTTTTGAGCATAGAGGCGGTGAGCACGGGCTTGACCAAGACGCTGCTTGCGAGGCTGCCCGCATTGGATGCGGAGAAGATCGTGTTCCAAAACAGCCGTTTGAACGGCATTTTCGGCAACGCCAACATTGAAGCGTCCATCTACGCCATCGGCATTTTCTGCGCGATCGCGCTCGTGTGCGGCGCGGAGAAAAAATGGCAGCGCATTCTTTTTACCGTTACGCTGTCGTTCAGCGCGTTTGCATTCCTGCTGGTGTTCAGCATGGGTGCGATCGCCTGCTTCATCGCGGCGGTCGCGGCGTATCTGATCTTTGCGGGCAAGGGGCGCAGCGCGGCGCTGCTGCGGATGCTGTCGGCGGCTGTGCCGACGCTGGTGTGCGGATTTATTGCCTTTGCGCTGCTCAACAGCGAGCGGAGCGCGCTGGTGCTTGCTTTGCTGCTGGCAAATGCAGGAGTGTCCGCGCTGCTGGAGCTGACGGTGAGCGCGAGGCTCTCCGCAGTGCTGGAGCGACACGAGAAGCTCGCCTTCGGTGTGCTGATCGCGGTGGCGCTGGGCGCAGCCGTGTACATCGCTGCGGCGCTGAAGGTGACGGGCCCGTACACCTTCGGCTCCTTTATCGACCGCAGCGCCAAGCTCGGCGTCGGCGAGCACACGGTCACGGTCGAGGCGGACGGCGAGGTGACCGGCTGGATTTATTCCTGGGATACGCTCGGAATGCTTACCGGAGAGCGCACCTCGCTGCATTATGGCAAGGTGGAACAGGAGGTCACGATTCACGTACCGGAGGGAAGCGAGATCTGCGGCTTTAATTTTTCGGCGGAGCCCGGCGTGACGATTTACCGCGCGGTCATTGACGGCGTACAGGAGATCCCTTTGAACTTCAGGCTTCTGCCGGGCTTTGCGGCGAACCGCCTGCAAACGATCTCTGCGAGCAGCTCGCCGATCATTCGTGCAATGTATCGTCAGGATGCGCTCCGGCTGTGGAGGTTCAGCCCGGTCGTCGGAAACGGCATCGGCGCGTTTGAAACGGGGGTAACGAGCGTGCAGGATTATCCCTATGAAACAAGGTATGTGCATCAGCACTATCTTCAGGTCCTGCTGGAGGACGGCGTGATCGGCCTTGCGCTGTTTGCCGGCGCGCTGGCCGCGATGCTGCTCGCGCTCTGGAAAAAGCGGAAGCAGACACCGGAGAGCCAGTATTACTGGCTCTACCCCGCACTGTGCGCGGAATTTGTGATGAACGGCTTGCAGATGTGTTGGGACGTTTCCATGTCGATGATCGTGTTCCTCTGCATGACCTATGCCCTCTACGGGCTGATCGTTGCGACCTGCGCCGAGCCGTTTGCGGAAAAGGCCGCGGCGGAGGAGAACGGAAAGAAAAAGAAGGCGCAGGCGAAAGGACCTGACACTTCCCTACTGGCGCGGAACATCGGCATCGGCTTTACCGCCGTTGTGCTGCTGACGCTGTGCGGCAACCTCTATGCGACATCGAAAGCAAATGCACCCGTCGGCAGTACCGATGAATTTATGAGCAATTTGAGCGCGGCCGCGCGGCTCGACCTCTACGAACACAACGACCAAAAGCTTTCGTATGTGGTCGCGTCGCTCAACGAGGGCGGCGAGGCGTACCGCGCACAGGCGGACGAATACGCCGCGCAGCTTGCCGGCGCGCAGAGCAACACCATCCCGCGCTATCTGGTGGGCTACTATCTGCAAACGGAGCAGTACGATAAGGCGATCGACGAAGCCATCCTCGGCGCGTCCTACTCAGCGTCGGATGCCGACACATGGGACGACTGCGCTGCGCTGCTCAACGAAGCGCTCTTCCAGAATATGCTCACGCCCCTTCTGACGGAGGAGCGGGCGGCGCTGATGGCAAAGCTGACGGAGTATTATGACGCCTTGCAGGCATATAATGCCTCTGCGCTTGTGCCGGTGGAGCTGAGCGAGAGTGCGCAGGCGTTCTTTGACAAGATCGTTATCCTGAACGGCTGCATGGACGACGACCGGCTCTTTGCGGAAACGCTGTTCACGGCATAAGATATGGGAAGCCGGACAGGCAATGGGGGTTCCATGCCTGTCCGGCTTTTTTCAGCCGTAGAGATTGGTGTATTCGTCAATCGCATAGCGATCAGTCATGGAGGCGATGTGGTCACAAATACGACGCATGAGAAGGGATTGCAGGTAAATGTTCGGGTTTTCCATCATTTTTTCAAAGGCTACCCGAATACTGCCGATGCTGGCTTCCGATGCAGTATTTGGGCCTGCGCTGTCCTCCGCCTGATGGGCAGCGGGCTTGTCGATGTTTGGGCCCTTGGCGGCATTTGGATCTTTATACGTAGATACTATGTGCTGAATAGGACCGTCCGGCAGCTGCTGGGGGTGAGAGTAGTACGCTTCGAAGAGCTTGCGGAGAACATATCGTCCTTTTTCATTCATACGCTCGACATTTCGGGAGTGGTGAATGCACTCGCGAATTGTATTTTTAAATATATCCGTATTCGCAACCTTTGAATAGCCAATGACCTCTTCCTTCTTCAAAGGCAGATCCAATTGATCATAGGTCAGGAACAAGTCTTCTGCGCTGATGTCCGGATGCTTTTTATGAAGCGCATCAGACAGTATTTCAAAGTTCTGCGCGGAGGCTTCGATCAGATCCTCAACCAGCGTGTGGACGACGACATGGGATAGTTTGGCGAAATTACTGCGATTATTTCGATCGTCGTTCGTAATACTGTTGAGCAGGTCTCGATTTTCCGATGCCAAAGCGGGTCCCAGCGCGTCAGAAACCTTTTGACGGATCTCTTTCATAGAAAGAACGCCCTCACGAACGGCATCTTCCAGATCATGGTGCCATTGGGCAATGTCATCGGCACACCGCACGATATAAGCTTCAAAGGACCATGCGAGTCCGCGGTTGCCCGGAAAGCTCATATTTTCCGTGAAATACTTTTGATAATCGGGATAGGGATCGACATCGTTATAGCGGATCCTGGAGTGCATCATAATGCCGCAGAGCGTGAAGTTTGTAAGGTTCAGGCCGGCGTTTTTGGCACTCGTTCGGTAGCTGTCTTCCAACAGAGCACAGACGCGAACGCTTTGCAGATTGTGCTTGAAGCCAAACAGATGGGAAATGCTGCCTTTTTGATCCGGGGTGAGCGCCTCCCGCTCAAACGCCTTTGCGATTTCGGCGGAGGTCTTTTTGTAAAAGGGCGAGCCCCTGACATAACGTGAGCCTGGGATCATAATCTCATGCAATATTTGCTCGCCGGCGTGCCCGAAGGGCGTGTGTCCGAAATCGTGTGCAAGTGCGATCGCCTCGGTCAGGTTTGTATCAAACCCCAAGGCAGAGGCAATGGTCCTTGCAATCTGCGAGACTTCAAGGGTATGGGTTAGACGGTTCTTCTTGTGGTCATCGCTGCCGACGGTGTAGATCTGCGTTTTTCCGGAAAGACGGCGAAAGGCGGTTGCATACATAATGCGGTCGCGGTCACGCATAAACTCGGTGCGATACTGGGGCAAACGGCTTTCCTGCGGCTCGGCCCTTGCAATAAGCTTGATGGGGATATGAAAGACGGGAGACGTGAGAAACGTCTTTTCAGATGCGGGGTTGCAATCGGCGGCTGATTCAGCATCAGCATTGGGAATGGCGGCTTTCTCTGCCGCAAGGGTATCCATGGCAGACATTACAGCTCCTCCTTATATCGTATATTGTAAAAATAGCACAAATCAAAGAGAAAATCAATGAAAGATTGAGCTGGAATACACATGAGTGGGCGGGCCTCACATGAGTTTTGTCCGAGTGGTCGGAAGACTGTGAACGGCGACAGAGGAACGGTGCGGAAAATCCTCCTACACTTGAAGTATAGACTTCAGTGAAGGAGGACTTTTTTTTGAAACAGGACATCATCTGCACCGGTCCGCCAGACGCGGAGACGCTGGGCGCGGCGGTGGGCGAGTTCCTGCGCACGGTGCGTCCCGAGCGGCAGCGGCTTTACGACTACTACCGCGGCGAGCAGAGCGTCGACAAGGGCGAGACGGTGCGCGGGCGTCCGGACAACCGCCTGCGCGCGCCCTTTCCGCGCTACATCACGGAGGTGCACACCGGCTACTTTCTCGGCCTGCCGCCCACCGTCGCCTACGGCGGCGCGGCGGGTGCGCGCTACGCCGCCCTCAGCCGCGAGCTGGACCTGCCGCACCTCTATTTTGACCTCGGGCGCGACCTGAGCATCTGCGGCGCGGGCTTCGCGCTCGTGTGGGCGGAGCGCGGCGGCGTGAAGGTCTGCCGCTGCGACCCCTGCGGCTGCTTTGCCATCCGCTCCGGCGACGCGGGCGCTCCCCTGCTCGCCGCCGTGCGCCTGTTCGCAAGCGGCAGGGGCGAGACGCGCGGCGTGCTTTACACCGCGGAGCGGCTCGTCCCCTTTGTGTGGGACGGGACCGGCGTGACCCTCGGCGCGGCGGAAGAAAACCTGCTGCACACCATTCCCCTGCTGCCCTTTTACAACAACTGTCAGGGCGTGGGCGACTTTGAGATGGTGACGGGGCTGGTGGACGCGTACAACGTGCTGCTCTCCGGCGCGCTGGACGATATGCAGTCGGTTGCCAACGCATTTCTGGCCCTCTACGGGATGCAGGGCACGACGCAGCGGGACATCGAGCAGGCGAACCGCAGCCGCATCCTCTCGCTCAGCGAGGGCGGGCGCGCGGAATTCGTCGTCAAGAACCTCAATCACGAGGCGCTCGGCCAGCTGGAGGTCAATCTGCGCCGCAGCATTTTGCAGCTGTCCATGACGCCGGACCTCTGCGACGAGCATTTCGCGGGCAACAGCTCCGGCGTGGCGCTGCAATACAAGCTCTGGGGCATCGAGCAGGTACGAGCTGCAAAGGAAAGGACCTTTACAGACGGGCTGCGCGCCCTGCTCGCCGTGCTGACGGAGGGCGAGCGCCTGCTTGGGCGGAGCGTTGACCTCACGGGCGGCGAGGTGACTTTCTACAAGAACCTGCCGCAGGACAACGCTGCGCTGGCGGAAACGCTGCTGTCCCTCTCTCCCCTGCTCTCGCGGCAGACCATTCTGGAAAATCTGCCGTGGGTGGCGGACGCGCAGGAGGAGCTGCGGCGCAGAGCGGCGGAAAACGGATAAGATGGAAAGGAGAACCACATGACAGACGAAGAAAAAATGGAATTGGAGGCCCTGCGTGCCGAAAAGCATGAGCGCGAGCAGACGGCGCGCGCGTCGGCTGCGCTGGACGCCGCGGGCGTGCCGCAGAGCTTTGCCCCTCTGCTCATCGGCGCAGACGACGGAGATACGGACGAGCGCGTGAGGAGCTTCTGCGCGGCGTATCAGGCCTGCCTGACGGAGGACATCAAAAAGCGGCTGCCCGAGCAGCCGCCCACGCTTGCCTCTCCCCTGCCGCAGCGCCCGAAGCGCGGCGTCCAGCGCATTCGATAAGGAGGGGAACGGATGAGCTTACAGGGCTTTTACACCACAAAGGGTCTGGCGCTGGCGGCGAAGCTCGCCGCCGGGACCGGGCTGACCATTACGAGGGTGACGGCGGGCAGCGGAGAAACGGCGGCAAGCGCCGCAGCGCTGGCACAGGAAAGGCAGACGCTCACCGTGGGCGAAGCCGCCGTCAGCGGGCAGAGCGCCGTCCTGCCAGCGACGCTGGCGGAGGCCGAAGCCTCCGCCGCCTATACGCTCACGGAGCTTGGGGTCTACGCCCGCGACCCGCAGGAGGGCGAGATCCTCTATCAGGTGTTTCGCCTTTCCGAGGGCCGCGCCATTACGGCGGGCGGCGGCAGCGCGTACCGCTTCTACCTCAAGCAGACGGTGGGTGCGGCGGGCGTCACCGTCACCTGCTCCCCGGCGGGGCTGCTGACCGGCGAGGACCTGCAGCCCCTGCGGACGGCTTTGGCGAGGAAGCCGTCCGCGGTACAGGGAAACATCACGCTCCACGTCGCCAAGACCGGCAATGATACCACCGGCGACGGCAGCGAGAGCAAGCCGTATCTGACCATTCAAAAGGCGCTCGACAGCCTGCCTGATCTGTTATTGGCACGCGCGGACATTGTGATACACGGGGGAACATACGAAGAAGCTGTTCTTGTCTATGGGTTTTCGGGGCCCAACAGCTTGACGATCGGGGGAGCCGAAAACGAGACGGTAAAGATCAAGACGGTCGATATTCGCGCTGTAAATCTGGCGGAAGCGGTGTATCTCCAAAATGTAGAGCTTGTCGGAACATCGGAGGACGGATACAATTTTTCGATTGTGACAAAAGACGTAGAGCTTGTCGTTTTGGAAAATGTTTCCTGCACCAACGCGGTGGCATCCTCTCATTGGGGGGCGTTTCGGTTCACATACACGCTGTTTGCGCACCTGCGAGGCTGTACGATCTCGAATAAGGCGGTCGCGCTCGACGTTGCCGCCGCGGTGGTTTACATGGACAGTACCGTCACAGGCACAGGCAACACCGTCGGCATCCGCTGCGGCAGCGGCTGGGGCAATGTGGGCGGCTATGTCCAGAAGGGCGGTGCGAATATTGCGGGCGAGGAACAGAAAGGATTCGGTGGTCAGATATGGTAATGACGGTCTACGGGCAGGAGATCCCCTGCGCACGCGCGGAAAAGGGCGCGGATTTCGTCCGCGCCTATGATGAGAGCGGCGCGTGCGTGTTCGAAGCGGCGAAGATCGCGGATTTTTCCGGCTACTCGCTCACGGGCGGCGCGTGGAGCGCGGCGGAGCCGACGGACGGCGAGCGCATCGGGGAGCTGGAGGCGCTGGTGGCGCAGCTGCTGTTCGGAGGTGAGGGCGAATGACCTTGGCGCTGAAGCTGCTGTGCCGCGTGGTGCGCCGCCGGGTGAACGCCGGGGAGACGCTGGAAAGCGTGCTGGCGGATTACCCGAGGCTGACGGCGACGGAAAAGGACACCGTGCGGGAGCATATCCGGCAGAGCTGAGCGGAACGGAACAAAAGGACTGGCAGGCAAATACCTGCCGGTCCTTCTGCTGTTATGCCGGATCGTCCGTTTTGAAGGCAGAACTCGCCTCTACCTCCTTGCGGATGCGGGTGATGTCGTCGTCGGTGATCTCGATGGGGACGATCTCCAGCAGCTGGTTCCGGATCGCCGGAGCAAAGGTTTTTTGCAGGGCGGCCAGACGGCGGGCAGTCGCCTCGCCGGGAGAATCGGAGGCGTAGCCGGGGGAATACGATTCCGGCAGCTGGACCGTCAGCAGAACGAGCTTGGCCTGCTGCTGCGTGGCATTCCGGTAATAGTAGACCTTGGAGAGCATGTGGTACAGACGGAGCATATCCATGCTCATCATGCGGAAGCTCGTGGATACCTCTATGAACTGCTCGCCCAGAGGGGAGCGATAGTAGCCATCGAAGATGATGTTCTGCTCCATGATGGGGTCGATGTTCACGAAGGCGTCGGAAAATTTGGTGGCTCTTGCTATGCTGTATTTGGATACCTGAAGCATCTCGCTATAGCGGTCGAGACAGAGCGCTTCGATGCGGGGCAGCAGCCTGTGGCGAAGCATGGCCTCCGAAGGACCGCGGCTCCGCGCTTCCGAAGCGGGGGCGGTCGCAGGCTCGGGCGTCTCCGGCGCGGGGGCGTTGGAGGCAAGCTCCGTCCTCTCCTTTTCGTCGACCTCGTCCGGCTCTGCCGGCTCTGTGCCGATCAGGCTCAACAGCTGCTCCTTTGAGGGCATACCGAAAATCGCGGTATTATGGTTTGCCACGGAGCTGGAAACGATTGTTGTCAGCTGGGCGCGCAGCTGCTGGTTCTCCGCAGAGACCTCCCGCAGCCGTTCCTCCTTCGCCTTCTTTTCCTGCTCGAGCGTCAGGAGGTTTCCGAGCTGGAAGCGGTCAAAGACTTCGGACAGCGCCAGAATGACCAGCAGGACAACGAGGATCACGCTCTCACCCGTCAGCGTGAACCGCTGGCAGGGGCGCGAGGACAGGAGCACAAGGACAGCGATGAATACAATCAGCAGGATGACAAGTGTTCGTGTAAACTTGTTCGACTTTTTTTCTGTGCCTTTCTCTTCCACAGCGGGACTCTCCTTTCAAAGTGTGAGTCATCAGAACTTGACAAAGCCGATTGCATAGAGGGCCAGCAGACGGACGGTGTCGGCGGCGATGGAGGCCCAGCAGAAGCCCAGCAGGCCATAACCCGGCAGCCACAGCCAGGCAAACAGCAGGTAGCTGGCACCGTAGAGCACCTGGGTCAGCAGCGTCCAGCGGATGGAGCAGGCCTTGAGCACCATGGGCTGCGCCATGCTGCCCGCATTGGAGATAGCGGAGACTAGGTTGGCAAGAAAGATATAGGGGGCGGCCCCCTCGTATAGCGTGGGGTACAGCAGCCGGGTGAACCAGGGGGCGAAGAGCCAGCAGCCCAGCAGGAACACCGCAAGGCATCCCAAGGAGCAGCCGTTCACAATAGCAAAGAGCTTTTTTGACGCCTTGAAGTCCTTCTGGGCAAAATACCCCAGCAGTACCCCCGCGATGGGCGCCATGACAATGCCGGCGCTCTTGCCGAAAAAGGAAGCCGTGGAGTAGTAGGACACCCCTTCCCCGCCCAAAATGGGATAGAGGATCATCCGGTCGGCGTAGGCCAGGAGATTGCCGATGAGGTTGGTGGCCATGTAGGTCAAAAGGGTGGCCGCCGTGGCGGAAAAGAGCGGCGTGCGCGAGAGCGGCTCGCGGGAAAACGGCGTTGTTTTCCAGACGAACAGAAGCCCGACCCCCTCGCCAACGAGAAAGATACCGGGCCAAAGCTCCGCCGTGGCGAACACCAGCGCGGCGGCGCAGTAGGCGGCGCTGACTACCGTGTTGCACAAGAAGGTACGCTTAAAATTCAGTTCCAGCCGGAAAAAGGCGGTGGCGTACTGGTAGAGGTTGGAGACAATGAGATAGGCTCCCAGCAGAACGGCCGTCAGCGGGGAAAGGGCAAACATCCGCCGCAGCACGGCGGCAAGCACCACGGACACGCCGCTGCCGAGCAGGCAGAGGAAATTAAAGTCCCCCAGTAGCCCCTGTTCCTTATAATGGCTGTCCTCAATGAGGCGAATGTTATTGAGGGAGCTGCCGATCATGGCGGTGCAGACATTGGCTAGGCCTGCCACGGTCAGGAGGGTGCCGTAGTCGGCGTCCGTGAGCTGGGCAGCCAGCAGCGGGAACACCACGATCTGCCGGGCGAAGGTGTAGATCACCGAGGCGAGGATGCTGATGACGAAGTCCCCGGAGATGCGCTTTAAGCGATTCGGTTGATTAGACATGGGCGGCGTCCTTTGAAGCTGTCGTGTATTGCGGCAGGTAGTCGAAAGCATTGGTCAGGCATTTTTTAGCGCATGCGCCGTCTCTCTTCCTGCGCTGCGCGGGGATTTCAGGTAGATCAGCAGCACGACGCAGAAGCCCATCTGATCGAAGGCGGATGCTGCATACATGGAGGTACTGAGCATATAGCAGGGCAGAGAGGTAAACACATAGAGCAGCCATGCTTTCAGAAGCATATCATTTTGGGACCGGCGAATGAGCTGTATAAACGTATAAAGCCCCAATGCCAGCACAGCGCACATGGCGATCAGGCCAAAGTCCGTTGCGATCTCCAGAAAGTAGTTGTGGGGGTACGTGCCATATTGATCCTGATAATATAGTGCGCCATGACCCGTCAGCGGCGCGGCCTGGATCGCCCGGACGGCGCAGATCCACAGGAAGAGCCGTCCGCCCCAAGAGGAACGAGTTAAGTATTCAGCCATGTCCATGAGCCTTGCATACTCGGCCTCTGTGATGTCCCCGCGCTCCAGAGCAAGCGGTGCGATCCCATAGGCAGTCTCACTGATATGATTCAGAGGGTTATCGGAGATCGACGGATCGGCCTTTTGGACGATTTCCGCGACTGCGTCCATGTTTTCATAGGAAAGCAGACCCCAAATACCGCTCGGCTTCTCCGGCTCTGTTGGCTCTGTTGGTTCTGTTGGTTCTGTTGGTTCTGTTGGTTCTGTCGGCTCTGCTGGCTCTGTCGGCTCTGTTGGTTCTGTTGGCTCTGTCGGCTCTGCCGGCTTAACAATGGTCGAAACCGTTTCCTCCACGGCGGACGTCATGCGGTTCGAGTTCTGTGCGGGAGCCAGAACCGTTGAAAACAAGAGAATAGCGCACAAAGCGGCTGCCGGGAAGCATAGCGCCTTCTTTTCTTTCCAGAAAAAGAAAGGCAGCAGCAGGGAAAAAAACAGAAGGCACAGCGCCGCCCCCCGCGTTCCGCTCAGAGGAATGGCAGCGGCATAGAGCACAAACAGAAAGAAGTCGACCCACGCGGCGGCTCCCCATTTCCCGCGAGGACACGGAAAAAGGGCAGCGTCCAGAAAAAGCAGAATACAGATTGTCAGGCTGCAATAGGCCAGCGGCATGTAAGAAAGCACGCCAAGGTTATTGCTGTAATAATCAGCAGAGGGAAGATAGAAGCGAATGCAGTAATACAGAATGATAGGCGCTGTGATCACCGCGTAAACTCTCCCGCAGCGGAGCAGCTCTTCTGCCCGCTTTTCGAGGATCACGATCAGCAGGGCGGAACAGCAGGCAACCATGCTGCAGCCGTCTGTGACGGCAGGGACCAGAAATTTTGCGGGATGCTCCAGAGAAAGAAACGCCAGCAGATAGAAAAGGCCAAAGGCGATGGGCAGCGTGGCCGTCAATAGAAGAAGCTTTCTGGAAGCTTTCTCTTTCCAGAAGGTAAGAACCTTGAAAAACAGCAGCGCAGCCGTCAGAATGGTCACACTGTAGATAACCGCCTTTCGCAGCGGTTCGATCTCTTGAATACCGAGGGGGAACAAAAGCATATTCCACCACGGAGTCCCCAGGAAAGGTAGTGGCAGCAGCGCGGAGGTCAGACGGTCAAAACGGGAAGACTGTTTCATAGCATACGGACTCTTTTCTTTAGGATTTCCGGGCGGCGGCCTTGACCGCCGCCAGATGGGCGCCGTGGTCCACGGCGAAGTTGCCGGAGACTGCCGCTCCGACGGGTACGTCCTTCGACACCACGCTGCCCAGCAGCACCTGGGCGCTGTCCCCCACGGCGATCCGGTTGGACACGGTAACGCCGGGGCCGAACTTCACGCCGTCCCCCGCCTCTACCCGGCCGGAGATGACGCAGCCCGCGCAGACTTTCACCCGGCGGCCCAGCTTCACCCCGTGGTCGATATGGCTTTGAGCGTTCACCCGGCACTCGTCCCCGATGACGGTCTCGTCCCAGGGGTACACCGCCCGGTGGACGGTGACGTTTTCAAAAAGCACCACGTCCGCCCCGATGGTCACGCCGCCGCAGTGGGCCACGTCCAGCACGCCGCCACCCGGCAGGTACTTGAACTCGTAGCCCGGGCCGCCCAGCTTCACACCTGCGTGGAGCACCGTGTTGTCCCCCACGCGGCAGGGGCCGTGGATGGAGACGAACTCCTCCACCGTCACGTTTTCCCCCAGCACCACCCCGGTGGGGGCGATATAGGCCAGGGGGCTGACGCGGCAGCTGGCCGGAATGACGGAGGGCAATTGCGGCGGGCAGTAGTCCGGCAGCTCCGCCAGACGGTTATGGAGCCGGAAAAAGGCCAGCCGGGGCGTGTCCGAGAGGACAACCCCCTGCTTGCGCTCCGCCACCGCCGCGCCGTCCTCCGGGCGGCAGATGACGGCACAAACGCGGGGGTTGTCCAGCAGCTCGGAGGCAAAGCGGGCGTCCTCTAAAAAGGAGAGCATTCCCTCCGGGCCCTTGGAATTGCTGAGGCCCAGGGCAGAAAATTCCCCGTCCCGGAAAATTTGTTCAGTTGGGAAAAAATCAGAAAGGCGCATGGTGCCTCCTTAATCGTTGTCGGCCCAGTCCGTCCAACCGCCGTTTTCCCAGCGGCGGACCAGAGAAAACTCCGAGGGCTGGTATTTGTTCGACCGGGCATATTGCACGGTGCTGCCGTCCGTTTCCCGGTGGGTCTCCAGAAACGCGCCGTAAGGCAGGGCCGGGGTGAAGGTATTCCAGGTGTAATACCAGGAGACCCCCAGAGGGTAGAGCGGATCCCCAGACGCATCCATGGCGTCGGGGGCCGTTTCACCTGAGAGGTCGTCCCGATTACAGCCGATGCAGGTGACGGACGCAAAGTCCTCCGGCTGGGCCGTTCCCTCCGGTTCATGGGCAATGGCCGTCCAAAGGGTCCGGTAGCCCACGGCGTTTGGATGTGTGCCACCCCAGTACAACGAGCCCAGGGGCAGGCCCAGGTCAGCCGCCATCTGAGGGAAATCCTTGTAGCAGTCGATAAAATCGTAGCCTGCCTCGCCGCAAAGCGTCCGGACGTTCTCCGCGATCTCAGCGGAGTTCATGTTCTTCACCGTGTCCGTAGGGGTGTAGATGGCGGGAATGGGCACCAGCACCGTCAGGTACTATCAGCGGGCCGCGACATAGGCAAGCAGCTCTCCATATTCCGCGCGGAACTCCTCCCCTGTCTGACAGGCGGTGCGGTCGTTGGTGCCCAGCATGACGAAAATAGCGTCATAGCGATCCTGCTCCGTAAAGAGCAGCTCCTTGTGGGCGTTGAACCACTTGGCGGACATGCCGCTGATGGCGTCGTTGTGGAACACAGACGCCCCCGCTGCTTCGGCCTGGGCCCGCAGGAATTTTACCCAGCCCTGACTGTCCGGGGCGTTTTCATAGTAGCGGTTCCCGTTCTCCTCCGTCAGGATCAGCCGGCACCCCAGCGCTTCACGCTCATCCTGTCCCCAGACGCAGCCGTCGTCGGTGTTGCCGTCGGAAATGCTGTCGCCGATGACCAGAATGCTTTGCACCGCGCCTCTTTGCAGGGCCTCCGCCACCGGCAGGGACCGGGTCAGAGCGGGGACCACGGCGGCAGGCTCCTCCCGCGCCGCATCCCGCGCTTCTTCCGAGTCGGAAGCCGTCCGGGACGGGCCGCAGGCGGTGCAGAGCAGCAGCGTGAGAACGGCCAGCGTCAGGCAAAGTCCACGCTTCATGCCCCGGCGCTCCCTTGGGTGGGGGCCACGCCGGTGCCGTGGTATTCCAGGCCCGCCGCTTCGGCCTCCGCCTTGCGGTACACGTTCCGCAAATCAAAGAGCACCGGCTGGCGCAGGGCAGCTCTTACCTCGCCAAAATCCAATGCGCTGAACTCCGCCCATTCGGTTGCGATGACCAGCGCGTCCGCGCCCTGCGTCGTCTCCTGCGCACTGGAGCACCAGACGGCATTGGTGGGCATCCCCAAGGCCAGCTTGGCGTTGTCCAGAGCCTTAGGGTCGTACATCCGCAGGGTGTAGCGGCCATCGGCAAGCAGCGCCCGGGCGATCTCCACGGCGGGGGATTCCCGGATATCGTCGGTCTCCGGCTTGAAAGACAGGCCCAGCAGGGCAATGGTGCCGCCAGCCGGGAACCGGTCCGTGATCTTCTTTGCCGCCAGCTCCTTCTGGTGCTGGTTGGCGCGGATGACGCTTTCCACCACGGTCAGCGGCGCGCCGTACTTGGTTCCGGTGTCCGCCAGGGCTTTCGTGTCCTTGGGGAAGCAGCTGCCGCCGTAGCCGGGGCCGGGGTGCAGGAATTTGGGACTGATGCGGCCGTCCTTGCCCATGGCGGCGGCCACCTCCAAAGCGTTGGCCCCCACCTGCTCGCAGAGGTTGGCGATCTCGTTGATAAAGGTGATCTTCGTGGCAAGGAAGGCGTTGGAGGCGTACTTGATCATCTCCGCCGTCTCCGGGGTGGTGACCACCACCGGCTTGTTGGAGCGGGCAAACACCTTATACAGCTCCCGCAGATGCTGCTCCGCCTGCTGGGTGAACACGCCCAGCACGATGCGGTCCGGGTTGCCGAAATCCCCCACGGCCCGGCCCTCCCGGAGGAACTCCGGGTTGGAGGCCACGTCAAAGGGAATATCCTTGTTCAAGGATTTCAAACGGGCGGACATCCTCTGCTTCAACGCCCGAGCGGTGCCAACCGGAACGGTGGACTTGTCCACCACCAGCTTGTAGCCCTGCATATAGTCCGCGATCTCGTCCGCCGCGCTGTAAACATATTTCAGGTCGGAGCTGCCGTCCGGGGCCTCCGGGGTGCCCACGGCGATGAAGATCAGGTCGCCGTGCTCCACGGCCGCCTTCACGTCGCAGGTGAAGCGGAGCCGTCCGCTGGCAAGGCCGTCAGCGAGCTGCACCTCCGCACCCGGCTCGTAGATGGGGCACACGCCCCTTTGCAGCTTTTCGATCTTTTCGGGGATCACATCCAGGCACACCACCTCGTTGCCCCATTTGGCAAAGCCGAGACCTGCGATCAGGCCCACGTAGCCGGTGCCGATGACGGTAATTTTCTGCATAATTCCTTCTCCTTTTTAACGGTACAACCGGGCAGCCAGGGTGCGGTAATCCAGCAGCTCTTCCGCGCAGCGCACCGAGCCGCGGCTCAGGGCGGCCAGGTCGATCTCCCCCGCCGCCAGCTGCCGGAAGACGCGGCTCATGTCCGCTTCGTCCTTTTCCCAGAGGATGTTGCCGTAGTCATAGCCCTCCGTATAGTCGGGGTGGGGATAGAGCATCACCGGACAGCGGCAGCACACGGCGTTCTGCATGATGGCGGACACCTTTCCCGGCTGGCAGTAGAGGTCGGCGGCGCAGAGGTATTCTTGCAGGTCTGCCCCGGACTTCCAGCCAAGGTATGTGACCCGGGGGTCGGCGTCCATTTGGGCAAGGAGCTCAGCCTTGTGCTCTTCCGGAATGGAGCCGATGACCGCCAGACGGGCCTTCAGCTCCGGCACGGCGGCAAAGGCATGCAGCAGGGAATCCGTTTTCTTCTGCGGCTCCAGCTTACCCGCGTGAACCAGCAGCAGCTCGTCCGGACGCAGGCCCAGCTCCGCCCGGCGGTCGGCCCGGTGGGTCTGGTATGCCTCCTCCGTGGGGGGGATGCCCCCGAGAGGGTAAAACTCCATCAGCGCCTCCGGCACACCGTAATTTTCGATGCTGAAACGGCGGGTCTCCGTGGTGGTGTAGAAATATTTTTCCAGATACCTGTATTACGATCACGGATACCATCCATAAAGG
>OCQA01000572.1_pt1 | contig 35254 bp, 25 predicted proteins | sample 1538571 | NCBI WGS metagenome assembly OCQA01 (sample SAMN04571708, study PRJEB22368) | human gut metagenome | biome: human gut; material: stool | host: Homo sapiens | place: Luxembourg | collected 2012-09-28 | reverse complement strand
GGGCAATCGCATTCCATAGCGTTGGCTTTTTCCTGCGCTAGTCTCTGTGCGTCAGCCTGTGCCGCGGCGGTAAGTTGGTAGTTTCATCAACCTCTTTTATTCTATTTTCGATAGAAATGACTAATATTGTATCACTAACATTAAAAAAAGTAAGACTATGACATGTACTAAGAAAAAGAAGATGGCAGAAGGAGGCAAAGTCTCCGAGAAAAAGAAACCTCAAATGAAATGTGGAGGCAAGGTTAAGAAAAAGAAGTAATAACCGGAGGGGTATATCCCCTCCTTAGTATTTCATGCATGAAAAATTCAGAATTTGTATCTAGGATCATAAATGATATGAACTCCATCAATAAGGACGCTCATGTCAGTAGGAGGTGGATATTATCTATAGGAAGGCAGAAAGCCAGATCGTATATAGCCCAGAAATACGCTGACGGTACTTTGTTCGGCGAGGAATCATTATACACCCATATCAATTGTCTGGAGATGGAGAGAGTCCGGAAGGTTGATTGCTGTTTTGATGAGTTCAAGTTATGCCGGGTTCTTATGAGATCTAAGAAAAGATTGCCCGATATGATATACACCCGTATAGGACCGGCTATTATAAAGGTATCGAACATCATGGATGATATCATATTCACTCCTATATCGTTAAGAAAATACGCTAATAATAAGGAACGTAAATATGGTAATATAGATCAATATTATTATTACGTCAATGATGGATATATCTATATACCTGATATAAATATAGAGGCTATAAACGTGGATCTTATAACCCTTGACAGGAAAGCGGCGCTAGAGCTAGGGGGATGTGGAACGGAAAAAGATGATCCATGTATATCTCAATGGGATTATGATTTCATATGCCCTGATAAGTTACTGGAATATGTGGTATCTGAGACGTTAAGAGAGACGATAACCAAATTGCAGATCCCCACGGACGAGAATCCGGATATGGATATTAACAAGAAAACTCAAAAGATTCAGTGATGATAAATATAATAAGGTCAATAATTAATTTCTTCGGTTTCAATGATGCCATAGTTGATGGTATAGGCGAAAGAGGAATGAGGGATAGCTCAATCATAAGATATAACGAGATACATGATATGTATGATAAAATTATAAAGGATTTAGGAGATGTATCAGCATACGTATCCAAGGGTTATATCTATGATAAGATAAAGGAAAGAACAGGATTAAGCACAGACATATTAGTAGGATATTGAATCATACTAAGAAGAAGGATCTTAGATTCGTATAGCATATTTACCGCCGCAGCCCTAGAGAACCTGAAACAGTTATGTCAGGAAAGAGCCAATGCGATGGAGTGCGATTGCCCCAAAACATGGAGCGCTAGTCTCTGTGCGTCAGCCTGTGCCGCGGCGGTAAGTGCGGCCTTATCACCGTTACACTCACACCAAAAGTCATCTAAATATTACTCGAATTAGGATAGAATTGTTATATTTGTGGCATGAAAGTTAAGTCGTTTAAAATACTTGATCAATACTTTCTTCGGTTCTACAGGTCTATTATGTCTAAGAACGGGAAGAGGAGGAAGCATACGATTGTAGAGAAGAATGATATTCTCGAATGTCAGTCCTTGATATGGAAGGTCATACGTGATAAGTATCTGGATAATGAGGGTGGGGTTTATATAAACAACATCGGTTATCTGTGCCATAAGATAAATCCTAATCGTAAGATATATCTGAATAAGCTTACCGGTACTATTAACAGACGTGGAACTGGTGGATATTCTTATGTCCATACGTGTATTGATTTTATGCCTCGGAACAAGTATTTCCATCTCTATATTTCTCCGGCGTTGAACAGGGAGTGTAGGTTGGCTATGGAATCAGGTAGGAGATATAAGTTCTTGTACCGGGAGGTTGAATCGGAGAGTAAGGTATTTGGAGTTAAATGGGTTTACAAACTGTAGAAGTTTTTGTGATCCAGTTAGCCCGTGAGGGTAGACTGGATTTTTTTGTATCACGGATTCAAATACATATCTTTGTGCAAAAGACTTGGGTGATTATATATAATTTTACACTAAAAAAAATAACATATAAATAGGAATTTATAAATATTCTATTTATATTTGCGCTATGTATTTGGTGGAGCAACATATAATTACTATTAATGATAAGAGATATAAGGATTTAGATCGAATATGTCTCTTATCCAAGAATCTGTATAATGCGGCTTTGTATATAATAAAGCAGGAGTTTCTTAGTACAGGTAAGTGGATAAGAGCTGTAGAGCTTAATAAGAAGATGGTAGTAGAGAATAACATAGATTATAGAGCAATGAGTGGATCATCCTCTCAGCAGGTTCTCATGGCTTTAGATAAGAACCTAAAATCTTACTTCTCTGCTATTAAGGCATGGAAACGTGATAATAAGAAATTTACTGGATGCCCTAAATTTCCAAAATATAAGCATAAAACAAAAGGCAGGAACGTATTTTCTTATTCTTACGCACAGCTTAAACATAGAGGAGATTTTATCTATTTCCCTAAGAAGGAAGGATTACCTCCTTTAAGAACTAATTGCAAGGAAGGGACTGTAAAACAGATTAGATTTGTTCCTAAATCCGATTGTTATGTCATAGAAGTTGTATATGAGTCAATTGTGAAAAAGCAACTTGATGATAATAATAGGATCATGTCTATTGATCTAGGTGTAAATAACCTTGCTTCTATCGTGATCAACGTAAGCAATAAACCTATTTTGATAGATGGGAGGAGACTTAAATCTATTAATCAGTATTACAATAAAAAAAGATCAGATATTCAAAAACAATTAAAGAAAGTAAATGGGAAAGAAAATTCGAGACGGTTGATGTCCTTAACAAGAAGGAGAAACAATAAGGTGAAAGATTATCTTCATAAGGCAAGTAAGGAGATAATAGATACTTGCTTGAAGGAGGATATAACAACATTGATAGTAGGTCATAATGATGGATGGAAACAAAATGTTAACCTTGGCAAAAGAAACAATCAGAATTTTGTTTCAATTCCATTTGAGATGTTTATATCAATGTTAAGATATAAATCGGAAAGACAAGGACTAAGATTTGTTGAAGTAAACGAATCTCACACGTCAAAATGCAGTTCTTTCGATTTAGAACTAGTATGTCATCATGATACTTATGTTGGCAGAAGGGTAAGAAGAGGTCTTTTTAGGACAAGAGATGGTATTCTTATTAACGCTGATATCAACGGAAGTTATAATATCATGAGAAAAGTAAAGGGGGATGCAGTAATGCCACTCCATACAGGGTTTGGGTATAACCCGGTTAAGAAATTTATTAACTAATTATACAGGTGTAAACTTGTATATAATTACCAAGACTTGAATATGACGATAAAGGGTTTATTGGCCGAGATCAAGGCCGATTTACATAAATACGATGATAGCGGGGCTATAGATACCTCATCTGTTTACAGGTGGGCTGAGATCGCTTTAAAAAGGTTTGGGGGTGTTATAGCCGTCATGTCCGAGGCGATTGTCAAGACCAGCAACAAACAGGCGGTATTACCTTCCGATTTCTTCGACATGCTTGACGCCTATAGGTGTGAGCCTCTTGTCTGTGAGATTCCGGGGGGCGATAAGGCTAAGGCTGACCTCCAACACGAGATCGGCTGGGTTGAGCGCACGGAGCGCGGGTTTCGTTGGAACTCCTGCACCGAGTGTTGTAAGGAAGAGTTTGAGAAGACGATCACGGAGAAGATTTATATCGGATCCCATGAGGTTCGTTTCCATTACCATCACCCAGTAAGGTTATCTATAGGTCGTGGATTGAGGCGTGATTGCGCCGCTGATAAGTATCGGGATAAATACGCTTGGGATAATTATGATATAACTATATCCGGCAATACTATGTATACCGGCTTTGACGGATTTATTTATATCGTATACAGGGCTACTCCTAAGGATGAGGATGGTCTACCATATATACCTGAGACGGATTTAGGTTATCTTGAGGATTATGTCGAGACGTATATCAAGATGAAGATCTTCGAGAACGCTGCCGTGAATGGCTTGATACAAGGCGCTGGTGAAGCTTATAAGCTATACGCCCAACAAGAGCCGGGTAAGTTCGCTAGGGCTATGAAGGAGCTTAAGATGTCGATGATCACGTTAAATGATTATCGGGAACTGGCTGAGGATAATAGGAGAAGGATGCTGTCTCATGAGCGTATGTGGCCCAACGCTTTTGATAAGTATATTAAACTTATTTAACAAAATACGATGATATGGCTGATTGGATACATTTAGATAAGACAAGTGGTACCGGCCCTGCTGAGGTTAGGGTTACCGCTGATATCAATGAGACTGGCGAAATACGTCAGGCTACGTACAAGGTTATAAAAGAAGGCACCAAGGAGGAGAAGACGTTCGTGTGCAGGCAGGAGTCGGTTCCGGTGGTAATCATCCCTGAGTTTGATTTCCTTGTGCTTAGGTATATCTGGGCTGACGAGGACGGCATTGACTTCGACACGGCAACCGGCTTCGACAACACCGGCCTCCCGGACGTGGACGGCAAGCTGGTTGGTTGGAGTAAACAGTACCAGACCACGCAGGAGCGGGTAGGTGATTATCTTATCCACGGTGGTGATAACATGGAATCAGGTAATGAGGCAGCTTTGATCCAGATGGGGCCGTTATTGGATGGCGATAATTACGATAAATTACCTCTTGAGATCAGATGTGGTATATACGGCAACTGGTATGGCGGTCGAGAAAGAGGGAATGTAACTATCAAATTTACAGCTTATAAGGGCGGAACGATGGAGAAACGTGGATATGATTTTGTCAACATAGGAGGTGAGGAGGTTTATACCGGTGATGCCCCTACTAACGTATCCGCTCACGGCGAGGATAATTGGCAAAATATAAAGACCTTGTATTCTAAGGTAGGTACGATGATTTATAACAAGGAGTCTCGTGACTGTATTGTAAGAATAGGTGAGTGATTATTCTTTTTCATAATACAAATATCTATCAGCTCTCTCGTCCGTGAGGATGGGGGAGTTTTTATTTTTTTTAGTCCTTCGCTTATGACATATTTGATCTTTTATTGCACAGAAATAATCTAGCTTTGCCAAAAACTAGTATTATGATTACATTGAATGATGTCAATAACGAACTCCATGTCCGGTTATATATACTGGAGGTGCTCAAAGACTATGTTCGAGACGATGATTTTGATGAGCTTCTAGATAGGGCTTTGGATTTTGTCATGGAAGGCGTTTCTATACCTAAGGCTCCGGCCAAGGATACCACCATGAGTGACATATCAAAGAGCGTTTTGGCCTTGGTAGCGGGTGCTGGATTAGATGAGAGGCTAAGCAAAAGCTCTTTAGAGTTAGCTTACGATAGGTGTAAGATGAGGTACGTATTCGATCCTCGAAATCGGGATATGCACGGTGTGATCGTAGGCTATTCCAATGACTTTAATAGTCTGGTAGCTGTATGTGATGAGGGATCGAAGAAAGGGGTGGACAAAGGATCTACTGATTTTGTGGATGTCAATGAGAGATACGTGACTAACGGTTTCTTTTACATATCTGTAGAGGATGCCGATAAGCAATCAAGCTACATGGGTAAAAATTTGTGATGGTGATTATATATAACTTTACACCAGTTTTATATAGTCATGATTAACGAACGATACCGGAGGTACGCCGGGAATTGAAGCACGTGGAGAGACCTCTTTAGAATCGGTTTCGTGCAAGCGGATTCAACAATGTCCCGATGAAGCGTGAAAATATGCTTTTGGTGCAGGAAAGTATATAAGTACCTTTGTAATTGTTGTGTTTTTTGTACTTTACACGAGCGTTTAAAAGTATTTAGTTCTCCTCCTGACTTGTGAAAGTTGGGAGGTTTTTTATTTTTGTAGTGAAAAAGTTTTTTTGCATAATACGTACAAATTCATTAAGATCCGGCGTGTAAGTGATTATCCGCCGGATTTGCTATATTTGCGAAAAAGATAAGATCGTGCAAAATAACTCTAACATAGCGGTTCCCGAATCAGGGATGAATAGGGATAAGCATCCACAGGATCTATCCCCGTCTGAGTACAGTTTCGCCTTGAACGCTACCATAGAGGGTGACGATGGAAGCCAGCTTAAGATCCAGAACGAGCCTAGCACCCTTTTATGCAAGCGATTCGATGGCTATAAGGTTATTGGATATAAAAATGATATAGCTGGTGATAATACTTATTTCTTTCTGGTGAATCCTGATAACAACACCTCTAAGATCACGTTCATGAGGTCATTGGATTATGTCAAGACCGTAGAGGATCAATTAGCGGGATCAGGGAAAGATATCCATCGTATCCTTGGCGAGAGGCTTGAGGAGTCGGATGGTCGTTTCGATGAGATATGTGATTTGATGGAGGTGTTGATAGAGGATGGGGCCGATGATCCTTGTCTTAACTTTTCCATTCATCACCCGATCTTCGATATAGAGATCAAGGACGAGAAGTGTGGTAAGGTGATATACTGGACTGATGGATATAACCCCCAGCGATATGTTATGGTTGACAAGGCCCTTAATCCGGATGATGATGGTGACTTCTGGTATCATTACCATGGATATAAGACATGTGGGGATGATAAGCCAGTAGAGAGGTGTAGGCTGGCTTGCGAGAAGCTCCGAGTTTTCCCGCTGCTGACGGCCCCATGCGTGGAGCCTGACGTCGTGGAGTTCGGGGGGAGCTTGCGTGCCGGGACCTACCAGTTTTGCGTGGCGTTGTGCGATGAGTTCGGGATAGAGAAGACTGGATATTGCTCATTGACCAATCCTATCATGATATTCGATCGTCAGGATATAGTCATTCGTGATGGCTTATGGGGCAAATCAACCAACATGGGTATCCGGCTTACCGTATCCAATATAGATAAGCAGGTATCTCATTATAAGATAGGTGTTATACAGAATACGGTTGGGTTTAATGGTGAGCAAAGCCCGGTTCTTGAGTATTTCATAGAAGGTATACATCCGATAACGGAAAGGACCATCTATTATCTTACGGATCAGTATAGCGAGCGTACGACAATGGAGAAGCTGTCCAAGGAGATACCGGTATATAAGACAGCCAGAGGCATGACGTCTGTCGGGAATCGTCTTCTTCAATACGGCTTGACCGTGGAGAACGAATGGAATCTTCAACCGGTCGTCAACTTCTTGGGTCATTTCGTTAAATGGCAGACATCTATAGCCACGGAGAATTTGTATAAAGACGGTGTGGCTTGCTCTAAATACGCCTCTTTCATGCGTGACGAGGTATATCCGTTGGGTATAAGATTCTTTACCAATACAGGATACAGGACGGCTAGATTCCCGCTTATCCCTCGTCCGGCCACAAGGGAGGAGATGGAGGTTATCGTTGATGAGGACGGTAACTCTGACGACCTGTCGGCTGCGTCGGTGCTGGAGAACAACCCGCAGTGCGCGGGGAACAGCCGCCGTCATCTTTGGCAGTTTAAGAATACGGCAAAGATCATAAACGACCCGTCTTGGGGATTTGATGATTTTGGAGGAGAATGCAAGAATCAGCTAGATGTCAAGCAACTCAGATATGTAGAGCAGGAATATGCCACGGTAGGAGAGACCCAATTCGTTATCAACACGATGGGGGAAGATGTTACGGTAGATGATGCTATTGATTATATCGCTGATAATATAGAGAATTTGTGTGATATTATAGAGTCTAATGTAGGTATTACCGATGAATTATGCAAGGCTATATCGTTGCCGGAAGATCAAGATGGTATAAAGGCTCCTGATTTCCCTAGTGGATGTGATGATATCGAGAGGATAGAGACCAGGACTATATTGGATAAAAACTCTTTGGTGGATTCTAGGATTGATTTTACATATAAGTTGGCTAGTGATTATACGGAGACAGAGCCTACCACCTTAATACAAAGTAACGCCGAGTCACAAAGGAAATTTTCTGTATTGTGTGATTTCGATAATTACTCCAGTGGAGGTAAGAATATCATAGATCTGGTTCAAGAATGGCTGGATGGTCAGGATGAGGACAAATTCCCGTCTGATATAGATTCTTCCGCCTTGGTCTTGTGTCAGGATATGTCTAATGTCCGGCAGTTGTATGATGAGGGTATATGTACTAATGGATGTTCGGTAGGAGATCCTTACGTGAATCCTACTATTAATGATGTTCAACTACCCACGTTCCAAGGAGGTAGGTCATTGGGTAAATGTACGTTCTTATTCCAAGGCGATGGGTGGGAAGGCAAGAAGCATACCGAGACTATGCTTGATATATTGATGGATTCAATGAAAAAGTACTTCCCTCAATATGAGAGTCAGTTTGGTATTGAGAACGCCATGTGTCTTTTTGGTGATGGTGATAACTCTAAGTTCAATACCGGCATATCTACTGATTGGGAAGATCGTGTGTCTGTGCAGAATGATATTGACGCCAAGACCAATTGGTTCGGTAGAAGCAACTTGACTTATTTCAAGTTCTATCCACATGTATCCTCATACGCCAGATGGGTGGAGTTGGATTACGAAAAATACGTAAGCGGTTTATCCGATCCTGATAACGGTATTATGTACATAGAGATGATGGGTAACTATAATTATCCGATCGGTGACTCATCATCATACAACAAGGTTCGTATAACATTTTTCTCGGATAAGGAAGGTACCGTGGCTCCCAATCCTTTGGCTAATGATGCCAAGAAAGGTGTTATAGTGAATTACGTGGATCATAAGATATTTATGATGCCAAAGTACTTGTTCTGGAATGATGACAAGACTACTTTCCATAAGATATATGTTTGTATTGAGCCAGCGGTATGTGTGTTCTTCACCGGTTTCGCCATGAGGCAGGACATGAAGGAACTTGCAGGATTCTATACGGCCGGCACCGCCATTTTCCCTGCCCCGTTCTGTTTTGGCATTCGGCCACTGGAGGTGAAATACGTATTCTTCTTTACGAAAGAACTGAAATTAAGGAGATTTGTCACATATGAGGCGAAATGCATCTCATGTGGAGATAAACCCGCTGATTGTGCTCCTAGACCTTATCAGTATGGTGATTTTGGTTATTGGGAATCTATCAATAAGTATCCGGCTAATTTTGAGTTGTATGATTCAAGTAAGATCGGGATATCGTCGGGAGGATCGAAGAGGAAGGATATAATAGATTCTTTGACGAAATACTATGGGTCTCCTAAATCCGTTGAGGGTAAGTCTTACTTCACTGGTAATGGGGATAACGCTGAGTACCCCAATACGTCAACCACATTTTGTCAGAAACCTATACGTCATTACAAGTTCCCGGATAACTCTGTCGCTCCTTTTATGGGTAATCCGTCTCAACTGACCGGTCAATATGGAGTTGACTCCTATATTTATCCTATGGGGGTGATGCTTGATGACGATATCGTTAATGAGTTTCTGGATATAGCGGTAGAGAATGGCCTTATAGATAAGGATAGAAGGGATTCCATAATAGGATATGAGTTGTATAGGGGCGATAGGACATTGGATAAGAGCGTTATCGGTACCGGTCTGGCTTATGATATGTTTAAGTACGATGATCCCGACGGATCGGCTAACCTTTATCCTAATTATCCTTACAACGATTTGTCTGATGATATGTATATCTATAAGGATATTAATCGTGAGAATTTTATAACGCATCCGTTTAATAGGAAGGGTAATATCTGGTATTCATTCTTAAGCCCTGATATTGCCTTCAATAAACCTGACGCTCCTACTGAATGTCTGGTTGATGGTTATCAGTTGGGTAAATCCTCTGGTATATTTAGAGAGGTAGAGGATCATCCGAAATGGACGATATTAGGGGGTAAGGCTTATAGTATGGCAACGTCATTGGCTACGGTGGAGGCTATGGCTAATTTAATATCCGCTATAGCTGAGTATACATATCAGTCGGCTTCACAGCAATATGTCGGTGGAGGCGTGATGTTTTTGGCCAACCCGGTGGGTATAGCTCTGACGGCTATCCGTCTGGCTACAGGTATCGCCAAGGCTACCTCCCAGTCTGTCGTGGATATAGGGAAGTACAGGTATCAGTGGTTAACGGCCTTGATAGATAGGGGACCTAGATGGAATTACGCTTATTATTATACTTCTGTCGCTCATTATAATCTATTTTACCAAAAAACAGGGGCATCAGAGTTGCGTGGATTATCTACGGCTAAGTATATTAAAAGCGGATTGTATCCGGTAACGGATATCTCATCACAAGGGAAAGTAGTAGGCGGTAAGCCTATAGTTGTAAATAATCTCGATCGTGAGCATTCGTTGTTCATGTCATTTGGTATGGATAAGTATATGCTTGAATATCCGGAGTTGGTTTCAAGTTATGATACCAGCCGTATTCAGGATGAGTGTAATATTCGTAACGATGAGGTGGCTGGTATGACGCCTCATTTTATGACACGTGAATCTTTCGTATCCTGCCCCTATATGAGGATAAAGAAATATTCTCCAGCTCAATACGGACAGATAGAGGATATCAGGTGGGTGTCGTTAGGCGGGTGCGGGTTGATGGATGAGGATAAGCGTAAACCTGTTTTTGGAGGTGATGTGTTTATATCCAGATTCTCGCTTAAAAGAAAAATGCCTATGTTTTACTTGACCCAGTTTGGTCAGGGAGATATGATACCATTCCCTTACTACGACTATAGGAATATCGGGTATCCACGTTATTTTGTTAATTATGATACCGGGGAGGATTATCTTAATAAGACTGACACGGATACTGGATCGCTATATTCGTTCCCTAGCCGTAAGAGTGCTTATGAGATGGCTTGCAAGACCGGGGATATGTATCTTAGTGGTCGTTTCTTTCTGTATTTTTACGGCATACCTCAGTTTCTAGTGGAGTCTGAGATTAATTGTAATTTCCGTATAGCTGGACCTGAGCCTTATGAGGGATTCTATCCAGAAGTAGGGGATTATATATCATGGACCCAAGAGCGTAATGTCCCTATATCAAGGGATAATGTGTTTAAGATGAGTCCTGTGTACAAGAATCGTTTTACGCTAGGCGGAAGGTCATTACCAGAGACGTATGATAGCAATTTTTGGGACTGCGCCTACCAAAGACCCAACGGCGTCATATGGAGCACCGCCGACGTTTCAGAGAACGGCATGACCGATCCTTGGCTGTCGTACAAGCCTATGGATTACCATGAGTTCAAGACCTCATTTGGGAAACTCATAAGCATGAAGGGGATAGAGTCGGATCAGATATTAGCCCGCTTCGAGAATCAGGTAGGGTTGTACAACGCCATAGACGTGTTGGCGGAGAGAATATCCCCGGAGAATAGCGAGCTAGGGACAGGTGGGCTTTTCGCCTCTCGTGGCATTGAGTATAATAATACGACGTTAGGATATTCCGGGACCCAGAGCCGGGATATGATCAGTTGCGAGTTTGGGCATTTTTGGGTCGATTTAAGGCGTGGTCAGGTGTTTAAGGTAGATTCTAATGGTAGGAATCTTACGGAGGTCACACCGGGGCTTAGAAACTGGTTTAAGGAACATCTTCAGATGAAGATCATCCGTAGCCGGATATATAACGCCGATACGGATGCTGAGCTGTCTTATTATGATATCGATAACAAGTTCTTTGGTATAGGTCTGTCCATGGGTTGGGATAATCGTTTCAAGAGAGTTCTGATAACCAAGAAAGATTATATACCGGTAGGGAATCCGAGCGAGTACCAATTCCGTGGCGGCCGGTTCTACAGGAACGGGCAGGCGGTGGAGCTACAGGACGCCAGCCATTTCACGGACGTCTCGTTCACCGTTGGATATAACTGCCTGAAGGGTGAGTGGAAATCATATTTGTCCTACACCCCTGATTATTATATCGAGCACCAGCATTATTTCCAGTCCGGAAAGAACTACTCAAGTGAAAGTCAGGAGATAGGGTTATGGTCTCATGGTTTGACCAACCAATCGTATCAAGTATTTTACGGTAAGCTATATCCGTTCGTTATAGAGGTCCCGGTACGTGAGCAGTATGTGAATAAGATCCTCACGAACTACCAATATAGGATGGATGCCAGAAGGTATCAGGATGAGGTTAATTACCAAATTCTTAGGACTACCGGATTCAATAAGGCATGGTTTTATAACGATACCAACAACAGCGGTGAGCTTCGGATGGTTATCGCTGACAAGAACGATATGAGCCAGCGGTTAAGGTATCCTGTAACCAATGACGATAGCCGTGAGATACTGGTGACGGAGGTTGATCAGAAGATAAATATAAATGACTATTTTAACGAGGTCAAAGACGATACTAATAATCTCCCGGTATGGATCAAGGACGTGAATGACATTGACCGGAAGATCGACCCTAGGGCTGTCGATTATCATCGGAGGTGGCGTGATCGTCTTCGTGGCGATTGGTTCTTGGCTAGGTTCGTGAATGACATTGAGAGCAGGTTCAAGATGATAGTTCGTTGGTTTAGCAATGAGGAGAAAGTTTATTGATTTATTAATCTATAGGGGGGGGGGTATTTTGCCTCCTCTCCCTTGTATATTAAAAACGACATGGAAGATTTTATTGGTAAGTACAATGGTAATCAAATAGACAGTAGACTTGATAAGGTCAAGGATATGGTTGGCGCCACGGCGTCCGGGGCTGGCGCTGCGGGATTGGTGCCGGCTCCCGCAGCGGAGAAGCGTACAGCCTTTCTTCGTGGTGACGGCACATGGCAGGATATAGATGTTCATGAGCCAGGCTTCTTGAGTGATAATTTCTATGATGAGAATGATTTTAGATATATATTATTTAATATAGCTTTTAGTGAAGTGTCTACCATCACTCAGGAGCAATATGATATAATAGCTTCGAAATGCGAGGTAGACAAATCGATGCAATACCTGCTTTTAGGGTTATCTACGTCCTACGGTGTTGGGGATGTAATAATAACGAAAGATTCGTCCGAAAATATACAAGCCGTATTACGTACAGGAGGAAAGGTCGAATTTGGATATATGTTATCTTATAATGTAATTATTGATATATCCAAAGACCTTACTTTTACCTCCTCTATCTCCCAATATACAGTACATATGGTTGATAATCAGAGTAAGGATATAGCCTTAACGATTAGTGATCAAAACGGAGATAACAGGATTATCAACTTCTCTACGGCCGGTGCAGGGACCAAGGCCTTGATGGATGATGGAACTTATAAGGAGATAGGTTCTTCTGGAGTGGATATCTCAAGCTATATTTTAGAAGGAATTGATTTTAAGAAAAATACTACCAAGGAAGGTTTTGACAAGATAAAAAGCTGTGTTATTAATAAACAGCATATGTATCTGTATTTTTATAATGCTATGGATGGTAATGAGGTTGCTTTCTATGCCGATGTTATCGCTGGTGTTTTATATGGAAATTTAAATTTGTGTGTATATGATTTTGGTAGTTCGAAGATTGTCAATGTTGATATAAACTTACAAGATTATAGCATAACTGTTAATACGCAATGATATGGTGAAAAAGAGATCTGCTGTTAGTAAATCAGGTAAGTGCCCTAAATCGGGGTGCATCAAGAAAGTAGGAAGTGATTGGAGAGTAGTTAGTAACAAGACCGGAAAGTTATGGCCAGCCAAGTACAAGTCGAGGGATTCGGCTAAGAAAGCTCTAGCGGCTTATCACATGCATTGAAAAGCGTAGGCGGGTAGGTGATTAAGATCATGTACTCGCCTATTGTTTTATCCTGCATCCGATTATGTATATCTTTGTAGAAAACGTGATTTATGGCTAAGAAAGACAAGAAAGAGGAAATCCCTTCATGGATAAAGGATTTGTATAAGGAGGATCTTGATCGTGTCGTAAGAGGCGAGCGTCCTATGTATTTCAGGGGTATGGATGATAGTCCTTTAAGGAACGTATCCCCGGAGTTTGATATCCTTAGCGGAGGAGCTGCTGTTAAGGGTATGAATGGGATAAGAGGTGCGTTGTCTCCGTTGAATAATGGCATGGGTAATTATAATTTCAGCATTAGGGGTATAAATAAGAAGATAGGCGAGCTGGTTGATGAGGCGGGGTTGTATTTGCCTGAGAAATTAAGACCTGTATATCGGACTGTGGTGGACGCTATGTCGAGTTCCAAGGATAAGGGGTTGGGTTATATCACGCAGCCGTTGGCCAACGCCCTGTACCCAGCGGACGAGCGACGGGACCGGCGTCTGGACGGGGAGCACCCCGTTGGTTATGTGGATGCCATAGACGGTATATGGCCCATAGAGAAATATGGGCTATGGGGAGAGAAAATTGAGCGGAAAGCCGAAGGAGGTCCTACTGGTAATGATCCTATGTATGTAAGACAAGATGTATCTGATAGAGCTTCGTATTTAAAAGACATCATAGGTAACGCCATAAGAAGGAGGTTGTACGAGAATGTCACCCCTGATGTGGTAGCCTCAAATGCTAGCCTTCCTGACAAGGTCAATGAATTTATATATGGCAGAAACGGGAAGGCTAACGTTGATGAATATAGTGATCAACTATGGGCGAGATTTTTATCTCAACCTAATAATCTAGATGGCAATAATAAGGAGATACGGATTCCTGATAATGTCATTGCTGACATTGAAAAGATGTTTAATCGTGACACTAAGGATGAGATAAAGAGGTTAGATAAGAGAATACATGATACGGAGCAAGAAATATATGGTTCTGATACACCGGCATCAGATGAGCTTTATGGTAAATTGGAGTTCTTAAAGAAGTCAAGAGAGTGGGTAGATATTTTTGAGAAGAATCGTAATTCGGTAAGATCTGGTAAGCCTACGGTTTTTTCTGAATATGATTTTTATCCTGAGGCCGCTGGTGATCTTACCCCATTATCAGGATTTGGCAATTTTACAATTTATAGGCGTCCGGATGGGAGGTTAGGTGTTTACGACGTGTATGATTTTTATAGCGATGATCAAGAGTTTCCTGTCAATATAGCTACCAAGACGCTGGATGCTATAGGTGATAAGTTTGATGAGAGAGGTTCGTTTAAGGATTATAGTCCTCTCCCGGAAAGCGGGAAGGATGCTCTTATCCGTAACGCTATTATGTCTAAGAATAAGTTGGAGGATAAGGAGGATGGAGGTCCGGTAAATACAGAACGAGATTATGGTGCCGGTAAATACGTTATTGATCCTAGTAGATCAGAGGATAGTAAGATGGTTGTGTATGATGAGATATGGGACTATCTGACAGAAAAGAAAGGGATACCACAAACGCAAGCTATCGGCATCCTATCGAACATCGCCGCCGAGTCCGGAGGGGACACCGAAGCCCTAGGAGCCGCCGGTGATTTTGGCATCCAACAATGGCTTGGTCCGAGGAAGAAGGAGCTACAGCGCAGGTATGGGAAGAAACCGACATTAACCCAACAACTGGATTATCTCGTGGATGAGTATCAAGGCAAGGTTCCGGGGTTAGGTTGGAATTACATCAATCAAGGCAAGTTCTTTGACAAGGACGCTCAGGGGAATGAGTATAACTATTATATGTATTCTAAATCCGATTTCGATAACGCCGTCAACTACAAGGACGCTACCGTGGCATGGAATCAAGGATACGGTAGGCCTCTTGGATCGACCTTAAGAAATGAGAAGAGATTTGAGTTCGCTGATATGTTCGCTAATAGGTATGGTGTCCCGGAGAACGAGCCAATGAGATACGAGTTCGGACAGCGGGATTCGGGCACGGGGGACGGAGGTCAGCAGCCCGTGCCTGAGACGGTAGCCCCCGCCGATCCTTCTTTGGCTTCTCGCCCATCTATGGATATTTGGTGGGAGAAGGAAGGTCAAGACCTGTTATATAAGATGCTAGCTCAATCCGGAGCCAATAAGAAAGCTATAGAGGACATCGCTAATAATATCAAGAACGATCCCCAATCAGAGGCGCAGATAGCGGAAGCTGAGCGTATGCGTAGGGAGCAGGCGAAAAGGCAGTTGGTGCTTAATATGATACCGGGGTTGATGCTGAATATAAAGGGTATGAGCAGAACCCAGAATTAATGCTATATTTGCGAAGTAATTAAACGTTTTAGATATGAAAAGATTGTTATTTTTATTTGCTATGTTATTGACGCCGTTCGCTTTGATGGCGCAAGAGGTAATCCCATCAGAAGGGGCTATCACTATTGATTTAACTACCTTCACCGGCATCATGGCTTTTGTCACGATGTCAGCTACGCAGTTAGCCAAGGTAGTGCCGTATATTGACACCCATAAGTGGGCTAAAGTCCTATCCGCCGTAGTCATAGGTATGCTGGTTTGTATATTAGCGTGGTTTCTAAATGTGTCTCCATTGCTTATAGGGAGTGAATGGTGGGAGGCATTGCTGTATGGGATAGCTGTTGGGTTCAGTAGTGCCGGCTTCTACGATCTGGTGAAAGCGATAGGTTCGCTATTTGTGAAAAGGATTTAAAAGAAATAGGTTGATATAATGCGATAGCTATATGGTTTATTGTAGGTAATATAATCAGCTATCGCATTTTATTTTTTATTGTTTGTATTTTTTAAATCCGTATTTTTTAGCTATACTATTTATTATACTTTCATCTATATTAAACCATTCTCTATCTTCTTTAAATCCTAATAAAAGTTTATGCATATACGACTCGATGTCGTCATCTATTATGTATATCATTTCTATATTTATATTTGATACTCTAAGAGCTGATAGTCTTTTTTTTATATTAATAGCTCTACCTATTTTACAAAGACCTGATATTCTATCTATTGCTATATACGTTTTATATCTATTATTTGAAATGCTTCTATAATTTTTTGATATACTGTTTAGTATTTCATATATAATCTTTGTCGAGGATATTGAGTTTATTGCATAAGATATTAGATGTGCCTTTATTTTATCATCTATATTCATTACGATTGATATAAATACTCTGTAATCGACAAACCATTTTTGTCCAGACCCTTTACCTTTTCGGTATGCTAATCCAACATTTTTTAAATCAGATATTGTCTTTATGCTTTTTTCTGGCATATCTATTTGTCTTAATATATTATTGATTACGTTTTGTGTTATACTTGATGTTATGTAATGATCAGTTCTAATTTTTGGATTATTCCTTGATTCTCTATACGAGTTTATTATATATACAAAGTCTGTTATACAAATAAAATTGTCTTCTTTGTTGAACTCAATACTATTTTCTGATATTTCTCTATTCATTGTTTTGTAATGTTTGTTTTTACGCGAATATATAAAATAGTATGCATTACAACAATATTTATAGGTGTTTTTATGCATCTTTAAAAGATTTATTTAAAACAAAGACTCATCGTTGCTAAATGATGAGTCTCTATTTTTTTTAAACTATCTTTGTATCAGAACGAAATTAATTTGATATGAGCAAGTATGTAATCAAGAGGAAGATACCTAAATATCAAGAGGCCGGGAAAGTCGGGTCGTATATGCTTGGTAATATGGATGGTATACAGGGGTTAGGTATAGAACCTTTGGTAAATACCAACCAAGGATTACCTGCGTCGGTCAATCCGCTAGGGATATATTCTTTGGATACTCCAGATCAGTTGAGGACTAAATACGCTAATGCTTTTGATCAGGATAATGTGTTTCCGGCTAGCTTCAAGGGCAGTTTGCAACGTATAGCTGAGAATTATCAGGACAATGGTATTACGCTTAATAACATAACCGTTAATGATGTTGATAAGTCTAAGACCGGTTCGGGTGAGACGGATGTCTTTGACTTTACCACTATTCCTTATTATGGCGCTGATGATATAGGATCTAGGTTTACCCAGATGGGGCGTGGTATAGGACGTATGAGAAGCGAGGGGTATGGTGATTTATCCACTGGAGCTAAAACAGCTAATACGATAACTACCATAGCATCAGGAATTAGTGGTATCATGGGGCTGGCTCGTAACGTGGTTTCTGGAATAGCGTCAGAGAAAGGTACTCGTACCAATATCAGGTTAGCTCAGGAGCGTGAGGCTAGGCAAAGAAGGCAATCCCAGATGCAGTACAAGGATGGTGGGGGTGTTTATCTAGGGCCTAATAATAGGTTCGATAGCGGAAGCCTTACCGGTGAGTATCTATATCCGTTACCTAAGTCGATGGAAGATCAAGCCAACGTAGAGGTCGAAAAGGGTGAGTACGTGACGCAGCCCGGAGAGGCGCCGATGGAGGCTATGGGGCAGAAGCACGCCGATGGTGGAACCCCCGTTTCCTTGGAGCAGGGAACGAAGGTTATTACCGACGACACAACCATAGAGCCGGATTTCGCTAAATACATCAGAGATACGTATGGGATCAAAGCCACGCCTAAGGATACGTATGCTACGTTAATGGACAGGTATAAGGCTAAGATCGGTCTTAAATCGGCTTACGATGATCAGAAAAAGGCGCTGGAGAAGCTGAAGAAAAACGATAAGATAGATGACGAGAATACAAGGCGTTTAAACGCCTCCATATTATCTAAGGCTATAAATGATAGTAACGATACCGTTAATGGCTTAGAGGGAAGGTTTACGGACTTCGCCAATGTCATATACAAGGAGCAGGAAGACCGGAAGATGAAGAAGGATGAGGATACGTATTTCGCCAAGGGAGGTGAGATAGATAACATCATATCCAGATCCATGAAAGAATACGGTCTTACGGAGGAGGATATAGCTGAGGCTAAGAAAGAGCTGCTTAAGAAAGTGGCTGGTATTCGCCAGAAGATGGAGATAGGAGGCACGTCTTTGTTCGGTCGTAAATTAACTTTCCGCCCGATCGAGAATAGGTTCAACAATGATCCTAACTATTTCGGTTATCAGCGCCAAGGAACTGATGGCTCTTATGGAGGTATTAATACGGATGAGAGGTTGAATTATTATAAGACATTCAATCCGGTCGCTTACGATGCTTATATGGGAGCTTCAGAGGGCACTAGGGCTAGGGCGTTGCAAGACGCTATCTACGGTCAGACAAGTAGCTGGATGGGCTTGGCTACGGCTGAGAACCCGATCATCGCCAACGCCGAGGCGCTTCGGGATTACACGACGCTCGTTTCCTTTGGCGGTGAGGATAGTCAAGGTAATTACCCGGAAGACAAGAAAGCCGCATATCATGATAGGATGAGAGACAATAAATTAGGTTTGTTTACCACATCTCGCCCTATGATCGGTCTAGACGTTGTTACAGAGGAACAGCATAAGGCTCTTAACGACGCTGGTATCACTCATTTCAGTCAACTGTTTTCTGGCAAGAATAAAGATATCGTTAATAAGATCCTTGGCGAGGATATGCTTAAGATGCAGGCATTGAGATCCATGAAAGGAATGGAAGGTCTTGATTTTATACTTGACCCTCATAAGGTGGCTCCCGGTCCTATGGATATAGGTGATGTGGAGGATCCTGATGTTAAAATGGATACGCCTGAGCTGATTGATCCCAATACACTTCCTAAGACCAACACAAGTGCCGGTAAGTCGAACGGCGGCAATGGAGGCAGGAATATAGTAGGTGGTGGTCTTGACTTTCCTGAGGTGTTCAGGATGACTCCGGGAGCCGTGACAACGGAAGGTCTGGAAAGACATTACGCTCCTACCGTGGACCCGGTGTTGAGATCGGCTGATCAGTATATGGTTGAGGCTAATCGTGCTTTCCAATCACAATTGGATCAGATGGGTAATGTCCCGGATTCCCAGAGAGGGGCTTTATCTTCCAATTTACAGGCTATCATGAGTTCCAATATAGGTAAGTATATAAATGAGGTAGAACAAGGGAATGTGGCTCAAAGGACTTGGGCTGATAATGTCAATTCTCAATCATGGGCGAATACTTACGACAAGAACATAGCCCAACGTCAAGCTTATCAACAACGGATATTGCAGGGATTGGCTATAAATGACGAGAACTGGGCTAGGTATTTCGATAGCGTCAATGATGAGATTCAGCAGAAGTGGAACACGGCTACGACCATGAATACATTAAGATCTATATTTGGGGATGTTAAGATTGGTCCCAATGGCCAGTTGATCGCAGACCCTCAAGGAGATATATTAAGTTACAGGAGATTATATCCTGCTCAGGAAGTAACTAAAGGCAAAAAGGGATAAATAATGGCTTCACAATACAGTATATTAAGGAATTACGGTAAGTACGTATCACCCTACAATATGGATGTCATGATGCAGGGTATGGGATACATGCAGCAGAAGATAGATACCAATCGGCAGGCTATAAATGAGTATGCTGATTATATTATCAATTCTGACATTATAAAACCTCAGGATAGGGAATATCTTCAGAATAGGTTAAATGGATTGATACAGGATGTGAATAACGTGTATCGTAAATCCAATCTAGCTTCTGATGGTATAGCTAGAAGCATACAAGCCCGTCTTGGAGAGGCTTTAGATACCCGTGTATTGAACGCTATCGCCGGTACTAGGGAGTATAGGTCTTTCTCTCAGAAGATCGAAGATATGAAGCTTAATAATCCTAAGCAATATAGTGCCATAAATGAGGCTGTGGCCTTAATGCCGTTTTATGAATGGGCTAATGACGGTCAGGTTGGTACAAGGATGAATCCTATTCATTACACTCCTTATACGGATTACAATGAGGAGATGAATAAGATGATGAAGGATTTCGTCAGTCTTAATAAGGGAAAGAAGTTTTCTGTTCCTGAGGTAGTGGATGGCAAGCCTACTGGTAGGATGAGAGATATTACTGTTGATGAGATGAGTCGATCTCAGATTAGAGCGATAGCCGCTAGATCTATATCCCAGAACGCTAAGGCTCAGATGCAGATAGAGGGTCAGTATTTGGCTGCCACTAATCCCGGTATGTTTAGTGGCATGACTACTGATCAGTTCGTTAATAAATATGTTTCCGGTTTTGACGCTGAGGAGAGCGCACTCTTAGCCAAACTCAAAGGGGCCGAGGCCAGCCCTTCCGCTAAGGCGGCTATCGAGGCTTCGTTGCAGGAGGTTCGGGAGCAGCGCCGTGCGTTAGTGGAGGAGGCCAGATCCTTTATTGGCAACAATATGAATCCCGCTAGGGCAGGGGAGTTTATTGTCCGTAATGAGTTTCTTGATGGCGTATCTGCTAGATGGTCATACAATAATTCATCAGAAAGCTATAGTGCGGATGATTATTATTTTAAAGTAAGAGATCTTGATTTCAAGGAGCGGGAGTTCTCATGGAGGCAAAAATCCAAGGAAATAGATCAGAATCTTAAGCTTAGGGAGATAATGGCTAAAGAAAATGGTAACAGTTCCGGCGCTTCTTCGGGTGTTATGATTGAGCTAGAGAAAGTTCAGCCTAATGTCACCCCTGAAAATATATTTGACAATCAGTATATTCAGAATGAAAACAATATATCAACAGGAGAGAAGGATTTAATATCGTCTTTAAATCCTGTTGATTTACGAGGTATAGAGAATGATATACAAAACAATCCCTCTATATATCCAGGTGGTGTTAATAGTGAGAATATTATGGCATGGATCACCAATAACGGTGGAGCGTCTAGTTCTGTATTATCTTCATCCCCGGATAAGAATATGGTGGATAAATATGAGGCTCTTATGGCAGCGAATGATAATAGGAAGAAATATAGTAAGATAATGGATGAGGAAGTTGATTATCTTACGAATGCTTTTGATGTCGCTACGGAGAATATTCTTAATGATGCTATCAAAGATCAAAATTATGTTACTGGTGGTATTGATACATATACCGATAATGGTATGGTTAACGCAAGGGATGTTGGTAAGAATGGGGCGGTTATTGGAGGGAAGGAATACTCCGCTGAGGATGCATTGAAGATATCCTCTTTGATAGGGCTGATAAGTGAGAATATCGATTATGTAGGTCATTCTGCGGATAACAATGAATTGATGAGATCCTATGTTGGGTTATTAAATCGTTATACTGGACAGGATTTTACTTCTGAGGATATAATTGAGTTTTCTAAAGTATTTAAGCATCTACGTAATCCGGTAATGAAAGCGGATATATCAGATTTATCAGACAAGGATAAGATTCTTAGGATTATAGGATTTAATATGTTTAGAGCTAATGGTCCTACGCTTAGGAGGGAATGGTCTTCTTCCAATATAGGTCGCAATATAACTAAGGCTGTTCAGGATTCTAAAACAGTCTATGAAAGAAGATATGATGAGTTCGCTCCAAGATCATGGTCATTTTCTAATTCTACCAACGCTTCTAAAGAGGATAGGCGTATGCATGCTAAATTAGAGAATCTGCTTTTGGCGAGAGCTGGTTTCTTGAATAAAGATAAAGATAGTAGACTTAATAATTACATATTATATGCTCGTCCTACAGATAATCCTAATTCATTTGATTTGGTAGCTATGGCTGGTGGGAAGAATATCGCTACGGTTCAAGTTGCTAAAGAAGAATTAGATAGTATTGGATATAGTTTGTATGAAAGGGAAAGAAATGTGAGATCTGAAGATTATGAATCCAAGATCATTCCTGTGTCTTTTTCTGCTACAACCAATAGGCCTTACCAAAAATGGGCGCAGGCTAATTCACTTGGCGCTTTCGCTACTGTTGAGAACGCAGCAGAGGAGGCTTCTAGGATGGTTGATAAGTATGATATTCAGAATAATGATCTAGTTACATCTGAGCTTAATAAGAGAGCTATTAGGATAATTAATACGGTTTTGAGGAATTACAAGTCGTATGATGTCAAAGCTAAGGGATTCCCCGGAGGGGTTGAGGTTGGTATTTATTTCCATGGTCAAGCAAAGACCGGGACACCGCTTAAGGTATTAGAGTATAACACTGATTATGCTGATAATATCATGAAAATCATAAATATGTGCCCTCAGATGTATCTTACTCAAGCCGTGGTTGAGGCTATTAATAAGGATGTTATTGTAAAGGGTAGGGATATTAATGAACAGCATTCTGACCTTAGCAATCTTCTTTCGGTATTGGATAAAGAGACCGTAGATAAAATAGATGGTAAAAATGGACAGCAACAATAATAATGATATGGGGAATGTGATGAGGGATCAGGGATATTATGTCCCGGCTCCATCCGTTCCATCCCCCATGCTTTCTGGGGACAATATTTCTTCTATCCCTATTCCTGTCGGGATGAGTAGTTCATCGGATATGGATAATGATGTTTTATCCAGAGAGGGAAGTAGAAGCATACCGTCATTGGTTGAGGGTATAAAAAAATCTGTAGAGACATCTTATCATGATGATGTAAAGGCCAGAAACTCGCTCTTCCAGATGATAAATGAGGTGGGTATACCTAAGGGTAATTATGATATAACTGGAAGCAGGATCAATCTTCGTGATTCAAGATATAGATTATCAACAGGTGAGTGGATTCCTAAATATGAGAATTATATCAATAATATAGATAACGACGATCGTCTATCGAGAGGTCAAAGTGGTTGGGAGAAAACTTATAGAGGATTGGGTAAGTTTATTTATAAGTCTGCTTTGTATGGAATAGGTGGAGTAGGTCAGTCTGTTTATGGATTAAAGGAGCTTGTTACAAAAGGGACGTTATCAGCTATGTATGATAACAGTTTTGCCAGATGGCTGGATGATATAGATAAGCGTGGTGATTATACGCTTAATCATTATTACAGTAAGGAGGAGCGAGATGCTGGATTTCTTAAAAGTATGTTTACAACCAATTTCTGGACAAATGATCTTTTGTCGGGGGCTGCGTTTACGGCTGGGGCTATCTTATCGTCTTATGCTTTCGCTGGCGCTGGTCTTATGAATGCCGCTCGTATGGGGGCTAGGATAGGTGCTACGATTGCCGGTATGGGGAAGGCTGCTTCTGCTACAAAGACCGGGTTTAATGCTATGCTAAGAGCTGCTCGTATAGGTCGTGGTATAGGCAAGGGATTGGATAACCTGACTTTTATGAGTACTTCTACGCTTTGGGAGGCTACGGTAGAGTCAAGGAGTGGGTTGATGGAATCTGAGGAAAACTTCAAGCAGGCTTACAGAAACGCCTATGGCAGAGAAGCCTCATATGAGGAGCTTATGAGATTCAGGAATGATAATATAGATGCCGCCAATACTATATTTGCTGCTAATATCGGGATTCTTACGTTGTCTAACATAGCTATGTTTGGTGATATGTTCGGCATAGATCTTGGCGTGGATAAATTCATAAAACGCAATATATTTGGCGTAGGCGCCGAGAGGATGGATAACGGGACATTAAGGGCCATAACGCCTAAGAAATGGCAGAAAATAGCCGGGAATACGTTCAATATCATCAAACGTCCGGTATCTGAGGGTCTGTATGAGGAAGGTTTTCAGGGAGTGGCTAGAAGATCCGCCGAGGATTGGGTAGAATCAAGATACAATCCTATGGCTATCCGGCAGAATATAGGCTATATGGAGGCTATAAAGAACGGGTTCAAGGAGGCTTACGGATCTAATCAGGGATGGAAGGAAATCGGCATCGGTATGATTATCGGATCGGTTATGGGAGGAAAAACTATTGGTGGTATAAAGGAATGGAGCCAAGACATGTCCCGGAACAAGGGGATGGTGGAGGCCTACAACACCAACGCCGGCGCCTTGACTACCGCCGCTATCCGTGCTATTCGTGGCAGTATGGCTCTTAACGCTCAATTATCAGGCTTAAGTACGGATAATAACGCTGATGATATACCTAATTCTAGAATTGTAGATAAGACTTTTAGTGACGCCGTATTCAACCGTCTTCGTTATGATCAGGAAATGGGGATGTTAGATGATACTAAGGAGAATTTCAAGACAGTCATCGAGTCTATACCTAATAGCGATATAGCCTCCGATATGAATATGACAGATGAGCAGGTAAATGAGTATAAGTCCAACCTTATCAGTGAGTTCAATAAGAAGGTTGATAATTTTACTATGGCCAGCAGATTTGCCGACTCCCTTACCGAAGGTATGTCCAATAGATCGTTTAATGCCTACATCTCTAACATGGCCTATAACGGTCTTGAGGCTAGGGATAATCTGGACGATATCGCCAGCCAATTAAATAGGTTGTATAAAAATGGTATAGGTGAGGCTCTTGATGTTTATTCTCATCTTAATCCTGATTCCTACAAGGCTATTAGCGAGCTTATGGAGCTTACGTCAAGAATGCAGGCGATTGAAAAAGGCATCTTAAGGCTTCAGCGGATAGCGATGGACGAGGAAAGGTTTGAGCGGAATAAAGATAAATTGGCTAAAAAGACCGATGAGCTAGCTAAGCTGACAGAGGATAAAATAGCCCTTGAGAGGAAGTTGACTACGATGGTTAACTCGGAGGTCGATCTATCCTCCTTATTATTCCCTGATCGATCTAATAGCCAGATTAGTGCTTCTGATTTAATGGTCGCGCACAACACTATCACTGATCTTGAGAATGTAGTATCTGCCCGTGGTGTCGAGAACCATAAGGAGGCGATGGCGTTGCTTAGCGAGTATCGTCATAACCTTGTGGCTTATAAGAATATAAATGAGTCTCTTCGCCGTATGCGTGACAGAAGATTCATCCGGGCGCAGGAGCGCGGGTTCATGAAGATATTATCGAACGCATGGGGAAAGACTTATGAGGAGGATGATAGTAAATACGATTTCAGGAATACGGATAATCCTGACGCTAACGCCATTTATGCCAATGATCAAGCTATAGATAAGGCTTTTAATGATGGCCTTATTGGCGAGGACGAGGCGTTTATGTTCAAGACTTATAATCATATGATCGCCAGGTCCATGGAAATAGATACCCAATATGGTGATAATATCATTGAGAATGTCCCTGATGACGAGGATCTTCTAAATCCTTCGGACGATAGGTCTACTGATATCGCTATAAAGATCTGGAACGGCAATGAGGATATCCTGTCTCCTAGGGAGCGTCAGGTATATGATAACAACAAGGATCGTATCGACGATATCGTTAAAGGGTTTGGGGATAATCCTATCGCCAGACTCAATAAGATCAGGTCGATGATAGATAGGTTGAAGATCAATGGCGATGTCTCAGATAATATTATAGATGTAAATATCAATGGCCTTGATCAGGATCAGGTTAAGGAGGCTATACAGACTTATGATGATCTTATGAATGATATTGACAACGGGAATGAAGTTGATCAGGATAAACTTAATGAGGCTATTGATATTATCAATAACTATTCTGATGATCCTCTTCTTCAATTCGTGGAATGGATGAGGTTGTATAATAATGGAAGTATAGCTGTCAGGGATTACGATAAGTCTATACCTATGGGTGATGTTCTCACGGAGAGCGAACCCGGGACATCCACCGGCAGGACGGAGGTCAACGCCGCCCAGAATCCGGTGGTGTTGATGGCTCAAAAGAGGGAGATCGGCGGGGTCATGTATTATGAGGTAGGAGGAATGAGACTTGACAGGTTTATGGACGGTCTTGGGCTTAAGAGATCTGATGCCACTGATACTGATAATGGGAGGGTGATGGATTTCACCAACGGGACCGATATATTTACTGTTATAGAGCCGAATAACCACTCAAGATGGATGATAAGCGAGGATGACGCTCAGGCTTTCGAGAACGCTACCGGTGTCATACTGGGGCGGCAGACCGCCTTATCGACCTCCAACTGGTTCATGGTGTATCGCAAGGGGCAGGATGGGTCTATTGTCCCTTATTATACGGGTGATACGTTTGGGTCTAACAACGAGTCGGTGAATCAGGAAGCAGCGGCTAGCCTTCGCAAGGGTGATATGGTAAGGTTTAAGATGGATATGTCAGATCCATACACCAAGGGACTGTATGATAAATACAATAGCCTTAACGCCGTTGATCCTAATTCTGATGAGACTAAGTCGGCTTACAGAGAGCTGGTTGATAATATGGTTATTAAGATCGTGGATAGTGATGGTAATTTTGTCTCGGTGCTAAAAGCCAATGATCCAGACTCAAAAGGGAGTAACGCTGATTTAAGGAGTATGGCCTTTGAGTTGTATAGGGATAATGTGGGATCTGTCGCTGGCGAGATTGATATACCGTTCGTAGGCGCAGTCACCAGTGTTTTGCCAGGAAGACCTAATTTTAGCATAAGTGATGATAATGGTACGTTGATGGTATCCGAAAATGACTTTACCAATGAGACGGTTGGTAAGGTCGAGAGCGTAGGATATATAGAGAACGGGGAGGTTACGATGAGAGATAATATTAAGTATAACATATTCCCGTTCTGTACGGCTATCGTTAGGGACAAGTATGGTAATTATAAAAATTCGCGTATCCCGGTTGTAGCTATAAAGACAGGAAATGGAAGAAATTACCTGTACCCCGTAAGATTGAAAAATCAGGATATATCATCATTTTCATCTATGATCGGATCGATGGCTGATAGGATTATGGAGGGTCTAGGCGGAGGCGTAAGTATTGATGATATAATGGATCTTAATAACGCTATAGCCAGATCCGGGTTGGATAATAAGACATATATGATTCCGTTGACGGGAGACGTGGATGTTATCAAGAAACGGCTAGGGGCTGTCAAGGAAGCGGCTAGTAAGATGCCTATGACTACTGACGTAAGAGGATGGATAGGCGATTCCAGGACTAAGGAGGATATTTTGATGAATGACGTTACGATCAATATCGATCTTAATAACGATCCTTTCATAGCCCCTAAGTTCAGGATGAGAATTAGGAGGGATGAGACGTTCTTCGAGGATACGGAGACCCCGTTCGTCAACCCGTCCGGTTCCGAATCGGAGTTCGCCTCGCCTACGAAGGCGGCCGAGGATAAGTCTTTGGTTTCCGACGGGAATGTCGTATCCGGAGAAAAAGAAGCCGATGATCCTTGCTAAATAAATTATCTTGATTTATCTTCGCGGTGTCAGTCCATCACCTGACGAGTAAGATATTTAAAAGTTGGTCCCTGTCGGGTGTGTGATGGCCCCGGTGGGGACTCTTTATATTATGCAGTTAGATAGTTTTTTACACCGTAAAATTATACAAGACCTGCGCATCCAGCGAGTGAAGGTCTTGATGATGTTATACACCAGTCATTATTTTGTCAATAACAGACAAAGGCAGTTGCTCGACCATACATACGCTTTAAGTAGAAGTCAGGCTTTCGATTATATGACGGAGTTCAATGAAAGACTTAGTGATAAGATAGGTATAGAATGTACGATGGATATCCTTCTGCCTACCGATGATGATAATGCTAATATCATAATCGAGTACAATGGCATCATTAAGAAGTTGATGAGGGAAGCCGAGAAGCTGGAACTTGACACTGACGCTGTTAAGGATATGATGCGCGATCTACTTAATGAGTTGAAAGATGATGTTGATCTTAATATCTTGATATTTGACGTAACCCAGTTACTTATAAAATACAATCTATTTAGGTTGGATGCCATAACCGAGCAGAAGTTCAAGGACTCTTTCGTCAGGATGGATAGTAGGAATATGGAGATAAAGAAATTAACTTTATCTGATATCAAGAAGGTGGTGATGATGATGGAGGATAGGTATGATTACGCTTTATATATGACAGAGGAATATGGTTGATTACAATTTTTGTAAAAATATCTCCTGTTTGTTTGTAGTTTCAAAATAAGGTCTTATATTTGCGGTGTCCATCCGTTATTGGGCCATAAGAAGATATTAACTCGCCTAGGCGTAGGCGATAGATAAGGATCATTGGTGGAATAACGGACGCCAATGGTCCTTGTTGTTTTTTTATATTATGGATAATTTAAAATTGTTTGAGAATCCTGATTTTGGGGATGTAAGAGTATTGTTAGACGAGAAAAACAATCCATGGTTTGTTGGTAATGACATAGCCAGATGTCTTGGTTATGAAAACTTAGGAAACGCTGTAAAAAGGTTTGTTGATGATGAGGATTCTATTATTCTTACAAGTGATTGTAAATCAATGGGGTTTAAAATAAACCCCCTTATAAATCAGGCTGTTAGGGAGATTAAATTAATCAATGAATCAGGGATGTATTCTTTGATTATGTCATCTAAGATGGAATCTGCCAAGAAATTCAAAAGATGGGTAACATCGGAGGTTCTTCCTTCTATTAGAAAAACAGGTTCCTATTCTATGCCATCAAAGAATGAACTTCCATCTGATTATATAGAGGCATTAGAGGCTTTGCTTAAATCGGAAAAGGAGAAGCGTGCGTTAGCTGAGGCGAAGAAAGCGGCAGAGGAAGCCAAAAGGATATCTGATAATATCATTAAAGAACAGGCTCCTATGGTTGATTTTGCTAAGACAGCCGAAATAGCCCAAGAGACAGATATGTTGATCAGAGAGGTTCGGGAAAAGCTAGAGGCTCATGGTTATGATATAGCCGAGAAGAATCTCCGGATATTGCTTGAGGATAATAAGTTCTTTGCTAAGACCGGTAAGAGGTGGTTGCTTTCCCAAAGGATGATAGATCGTGGTTACGCTCGTTACAGATATCGTGATGATGATGAGTTCTACGGTACTAACACTGTCTATGTGACTCCTAAGGGATTTCAGTGGATCGTATCTAAGATATCTAAGGAATGGATGCCTAGGTTCTTGGAATTGAAAGGTAGGGTTCTCAGTAGATCGGATAAAAATATTTTTGCTAAACAATAAGTTTCGTTTTTATAGTTTTAGGATTGAGTTTTTTGTTTGTCCGTGAGGATCGGCAAAATGATTTGTACTTTTCAGTAGAAACATAAGGTTTGTTATTATTGTTATTTGGCTCCCGTCCGCTCGTGAGAGTAGGCGGGATTTTGTTTATCTTTGTAACAAAACGATTTAGCAATGGGACGATCTTGTTATGTTATAAAAAATAAGGAGGGTGGGGTAGATAATGTCCTTGCCCCTAACAACCAACCATCCGGATTATACCAAAGGGCGATGGAGGTGTTGGTCGACCAGAAGCAGGCCTTATCGGTCTGGGGTACGGCCTACTCCCCCGACTTCGTGTCTTTCTTTGGCGATTGGATGTCCATGCCATCGGAATACGACTTAGATAGCAATGGGGAACCTAGGTATGATGATGTCATGTCCTTTATCAAGCGGAAGAACTATTTCGCTGGCAATTTCATGGCCGATGAGGTTAAGGATATCAATAATACCCTTACTTCCTTGGGCGTTGATAATATCAATGATCTTAATGATATGATCGTATCCAACTTCCTTTCCGGCGGTGATATATTTCTCAATAGGTACAATCTTGAGAGGTCTGGGATGTATGACGCCGATGAGATTGATAATATCATGACCAACAGATCAGTGTATGAGCGGGTAAGGGATATGATGAGGAGGGTTGTCGATTTTATGTCTGACGGGGATCTTAATGAGAAGGATATGTATTTCCTATCCTCCGAGTCAGGCCTTGGTGATGATTATATGATATATGAGGATACATATGACTCGTTAGGAAAGAGAAGGGGCTTGAATCCAATAGAGGTAAGGGATACGATCATGAGGGCGGTAGGCGGTATCAGCGACCGCCGGGAGTTTGACCGGGTTTTCATCTCCATTCCATACCCTTCCTTGGTACTCCGGTATCAGGAGGATCAGGATTACGCAGATCGGATGTATGACACGTATCGTAATATGACCCGTATGGAGGTTCGGAGTCAGGACGGAAATACGATTACCGACTCGTACTTCAATAGTACCACACCGTATATCAGTATGCCTAAGGATATGAAGGGCCTAAGGGATAAGGTTGGGGAGATAATCGATATGGATGATTTTAAGGACATCAAGGACGTTTCCGGACGTCTGTATGACATAGCTATGGATCTTGCCGACATGGGCGTGGATATAAGCGAGGCGATCAGCGATGAGATGGTTATATCCAGACCGGAGGATATCCGTGATCTTATGGCGTCGCTGGATGTCATGTTATCTTCCATACAGGCCGGCAATCCGGTATACGATAGCTTTATCTCCGATCTTGACAGGATAACAGGAAAAGGGAACCCGATATATGAGGTTCAGGATATTTACCCTACCGGTGATAGGATGGTGTATGTAAGGTCCGGGAAAACATCCCCTTCCGATATGTATGATAGGAGCATGTTGTATATGGGTAGGAATACGTACCATAACACAGCCCCGATAACCGACACCGATCAGGCCTATGAGATGCTGGCAGATATCGGGATAGAGCGGCCCTCGTACTTGCCGGCTGGCGTGGTTCCCGCCGGAGCTTCCCGTTCTGATATTGGCGTGGTCATGGATAATATAAAGAAGTTGGTTATGTCCAATATCTCATCCTCAAATACCGAGAACATGATCCTTACCAGATTGATATACCAGCATCCCGTAACCCCTAAGATGGATGATGTCGATATTGATCGGGAGTTCAGGAGATACGAGGCTAGGCAGGGAAAGGATCGGGATTTTATCAAATCCTGTACATCGTTGAGGAAGATCCAGATCAAGGAAAGGTTAAAAAAATCGGATTTATATAATAATGTCTTACGTTTCCTTGATTTTAATGGATTTTATAATGTATCTTTGAACCACCATGACAGAAGTACGTTAAAAAGCATGGAGATGTCGTTGCCGGAAGGTCAGGTAAGGGATCTTCTGTTTGACGTGGCTATCGAGTCTGGTGACAGTAGCATGAGAAACCTTTTCTATCTGGATAGACAGGATAGGATGATGGATGCCGGGTTTTATAGGTATCTGTACCAAAGGAATCCGGGCCCGCTCAGGGAGGTCAACGGCGGTGTCGAGGCGAGACCGGACGGTTCGTTCTTGGCTCGTGGGAGGTATGATGATTTCGTGTCATTCCAATCCGGTTTATATGAGAAGGTAGGTGAGACGGTTGATGGTGCGATATACAGGTTCGTTGATGATCTTATATACTCCGATCCATCATCATATCAAGAAAACATGGTACGAAGGATGGGTGACGTTACGGTAAGGAGTGACGATAACCGCCTGTCAAGGATAGAGGATAATCCCTCATCCAGTAAGATAGTTAATGAATACACTGCTAATACAAATAAGTTGATGCGAGATTTTTCGTGTAGTTAATCTCTCTTTGACGTCGTGAGACGTTTTCTTTCGAGCATTGAAACATTGAATTTATAGATTTGCATGAATCCGGGCCGTAGTGATACGTTTCGGATTTTTTGTCTTGTACCGGTTCTTATTAATACCAATTGCATGACATGACGTGCTTTGATGATGACATATATCACGATCCTAGGATTATTAATTTTTGAACTTTGTAACGCCCACTATCAGGTGGGGTTATTATTAATTCAAAAATAAATAGACATGGGTACAAGTGGAGACAAAATCGTGCTGTTAGACGGCATGGGTTCCGGGAGCGGTAGCGCCGCTAATGGTTTATTATCTATGATTCCGGGTATGTTTACCAGCCTTTTGGGTGGTAATAAGATGGATCCGAATTTAGTCGCTGCGTTGATGAACGGTCGTAACAACCAAGACCAGTTCGGAGGGGCTAACGGTTGGTGGTTGTGGATCATCGTCCTGTTCTGGTTATGGGGCGGACGTGGTTTCGGGAATGGTTTTGGTGGTAATGGAAATGATTGTTGCGCTAACGGTCTTCCAGCTCAATTGAACAACGACTATGGCCGTGAGTTGCTGATGCAGGCTATCCAAGGTAACAGAAGCGCTATCGATCAGATTTCGAACGCTCTTAACTGTTCTACTTCTCAATTACAAAACGCTATCTGTAACGTGCAAGGCGCTATTGATAAGGTGGCTGGTCAGGTAGGTATGACATCTCAAGCCGTTATCAACGCCGTACAGCAACAAGGATGTGAGATCGGTAACCAGATTAGCTCTTGCTGCTGCAACTTACAAAGCGCTATGGCTAGCGGATTCAATAACGTTCAACATTCGTTGGATACGATAGGTTGCAATATCCAGAACTCTATTACACGTCAAGGATATGAGAACCAATTGGCTATCACCGGTCAGACGAACGTATTGCAGAACAATTTGACTAACGGCTTCAATAACGTTATTCAATCCAATCAAGCCCAGACGCAAGTGTTAGCCGCTAAGATAGATGCCCAAACGCAGATTATCAATGACAAGTTCTGTCAACTTGAGATGCGTGAGATGCAGAATACTATCCAACAGCTTCGTGAGGAGAAACAGGCTTTGGCTACTTCCGCCATCACCCAACAACAGACACAGAACATCGTTAGCCAGTTAGCTCCAAAGGCTCCGATTCCAGCTTACGTCGTACAGAACCCGGGCTGTTGCTATACTCCTACCGTAAGGGTGGCTAACGAATGTGGATGCGCTTGCGGCACTACTAATGCCGTATTATAAGAAAGGGGGACAATATGGCTGATTTCAGAGGATATATGATCGGTTCATTCGCCTCCTCCCGTCTTGATAGGGGAGGCATCCCGGTAGTAGCCACTACTGGAAAGGTATCTGACGCTTCTGTGGCCGAACCTACGGTTGATTTTGGCATCAATCCGTGTCAGTGGAACTCACTACCTCCGGAAGGAATATTATTATGGAAGGTTCGTCATCCGGTGACGGAGACAGAGGCTAGTTATCCGGCCACGATCGTTCTTCCGTCTGGCTTATCCACTACCACTCCTGTTACGGTATCCAACGCCGGGGTTATCGTCAACAAGACACCTATAGTGGATAAGGTTGGGGCACATATGACAGGGCAGGATATTACGACTCCCGTGGCTTCTGGTGATCCTATAGTAGGAGCCTACACCGAGCATCTTGTGTATTATAACAAATGCACTGGGGTATTTAGGATGTTAGGTCATACGGCTACTGCCCCCTAACACATGAATTTACTAAGAAAGAACAGGGAGGGGAACCTCCCTCCCATTTAAAAAGATCGTTATTATGTTTAAGGATTTAAAGAAAGGATATCAGGTTTATACGTTGGACACCTCAGGGGTTCCTAAATTCTTTATGGGTACGGTGGTTAACGTCTCGGAACCTAGGTTCGCCCAATCCCAGCTAGGTCAGTACCAGCAGCTGCAAGATCGGGTTATGGATCTTACTATAGAGGTGGACGGGAAGTCCATGACATACGTAGTTCCAGAGAATCAGAACGTGGCTATGGCCAACGGCATTACGCTAGCCTGCTCCGTGGATCCGATAATGAACCACCTGAACGCCATGAAACGAACCAGTACGGATATCGTGAATAGCGTGGATAAGAATAAGGAGATCATAGAGGCATGCGACAGTATCTTGGAAGATATCAATCCCACTTTTAAGCAGACTAAGGATCAAGACCGAAAGATTAAGAATCTTGAGGAGAAGGTCGATAGGATGGGGTCTTCTTTCGATGAGTTAAAAGAGTTGTTAATTAAAAAATTAGGTTAATATGAGAGTTATAGATTTAGGCAATGGCCAAGAGGAATATGATGATGAGATCTATGATCGAAGAGGCGGTAGAGGACGCTCCCGTCGTTCTGACGGCACGTACATGGGTTATGATGGCGGGGTATATGACCATTATGGCAAGGATCGTGACGGGATGATGGAGGAGCTGGAGCGTCGTGAGCGTGATCTCGAAAGACGCGAGAGGGAACTGGAGCGTAACGAGCGGGAGCTTGAGAAACGTCAAAGACATCATGAGCGGGAGGATGAGATGTACCGTAAGGGATGGTTTGGCGAGCGTGACATCCGTGACGAGTACGATGGTACGGAACCTTATATGCGCAGGGGACGCAGGAGTCGTTACTACTGAGGAGCAGACGCTGATGACCCGGATTATAAGCGGTACATAGACACCCATGGATATCACTTTTCTAAGGAGTTGGCTAGGGAAGCCGCCGACAAGATGCTTAACGCTGACGGATCCAAGAGAAGATGGACGATGGAGGACGCTAAGCAGATGTTCGATAAATGCGGGGCCAAGAAACCTGATAACGCCACTTGGGGAGATATCCAATACCTGTTCGCTATGTTCTATAGCGACTACTTTCCTAAGGTATTGGATTGCGACCAGAAAATAGTCAAGGCTGTCTTGGCTTATCTGGAAGACCCTGACGCCCCGGAAGGTACGGCGTTCGTAAGGTATCTGGCGGTGCGGTGCTTCGTCGGTGACACAATCAAATGGAGTGATATGATTTGATACAACGTTGGAAGAACCCTGTCGGCGATAGAATACCGATGGGGTTTCTTTTTGCCCGTAACTTTATTATGGCTACATTTGTTCGAGGTAGATCTTTTGTTCAGAGGGCGGG
>OCQA01000551.1_pt1 | contig 36532 bp, 24 predicted proteins | sample 1538571 | NCBI WGS metagenome assembly OCQA01 (sample SAMN04571708, study PRJEB22368) | human gut metagenome | biome: human gut; material: stool | host: Homo sapiens | place: Luxembourg | collected 2012-09-28 | reverse complement strand
CCGCCTTAATACCCCGGGAACGACCCGGCGGCGGATTATTCGGCGATCTCGATCCGCACCGGGCCGAGTATTCCGGCCTTCGTACCGCCGCGGTAGACCGTCGGCGAAGAGAGGAAGATATTGGCCGTCGTATTGCAAACCCGGATTTCGATCCGGTTGGCACCTTCCTGCAACAGTCCGGTCACATCGAAACGCCAGGGCGGCGTCAGCCGCAAACCGGCCTCTCGCCCGTTGACCAGCACCCGTGCCGTCGAGACGACCTCGCCCAAGTCGAGTGTCACACGCCCCGCGGGTTTCTTCGTCAGCGTAAAGTCCCGGCCGTACCACGCCGCACCGGAATAAGTACGCAAGGCATCGTTACGGCACCAGTCGCCGACCGTATAGCGTCCCACCCCGCAAACCAGCTTCACAGGGCCGTCTATCGCCGCACCGCCGGCATACCCGCGCTCTTCGGTAAGCGTCAGCGACACCTCCGCCGGAAGTTCGGCACGCCGGGGCAACACGGCACTGTAGGTTACGGCGCCGTCGCTGCGGCGTGCGACCTCGGCGACCCGGCATTTCCGGCCGTCGGCACGCACTTCGGGTTTCCGGCCGAAAGCCGTGAATTCCAGCGCCTCCAGCCCGGGCGCCGCCGTAAAGGTGAACCGCGCCCGCGTATCCGCCGTCTTCCGGCTGTCGAACGGCAGCAGCGCCCGGTCGCCGCGGAACTTCATCCGCAACGGGGCCTCGGCCAGCGTCTCGGGCGCGATGTCCGCCGCACCGTCGCGCAGGGCGAACCGCGCCGTGCCGAACGAATCGTAATGCAGCACGATCTCGTTGATGCCCTGCTTCAGGGCGACCTGCGGCGCAGGCTCCCGCCGTTCCCCGCCGACATAGAACCCCACGGGCTGCATCCCGCCCCATTCGGCGTCGTACAACCCGTCGCGCGGGGCATCCACGCAGGTGTAAAGGTAATAATCCTTCATTCCGGATGCCTCGGCCTTGCGAACCATGCCGTTGAAAGCCCGTTCGGTCGCACCCAGGCGGATGAAATCGTCGTACATCTCCGCCTTCAGGCCGTGCCAGCCCTGATGCCCGAAGTCGCCCTCGACGCCCCAGCGCCATGAGAACGCATAGGGCTGCCAGTCGTACCGCACGCCGGCTGCCTCCACGCCCGACGCCGTGCCGGGCAGGTTGTCCAGCACCGTCCGTTCATCCACCGAGGCGGGTACCGCTCCCAGAAGCATGAACCGCTCTCCGAAGGTGAACCGTCCGCGGCCTTTCCGAGCCTCGCCGCCGAGCCGTTCGTATTCGGCATCATAAATACAGGCACTGATCTTTTCGTCCGTCCCCGGCCACTGGTAATCGCCGAAATGGTTGTCCAGCAAGGGTTCCAGCCGGAAATCCCACTCCCCGCCGAGGTCGATCCGCTGCGTGCTCCCCGCGCCGGCGGATTCCGCCCCGACCTCCGCATCGCGGGAAGGGTCGAAGAGGATCAGCTGCATGTCCGTACGCTCCAGCGGCATCACCACCTCGGTTCCGGCATCCGTGACGGCGGCAACCCGCAGCGGGCGTTTCCCGCCCGTCCACGGATCCCACAGCTCCGCGGCTCCCCATGCACGGAAACGGCACGTTGCGCCCCGCCCGACGTTATAGACCGCAAAGAGGTCGCGGCCGCCGATGCGGCGGTGCATGACGTAAGGGGTCGGATCGCCCGTCTTTTGCTTGGCAGGATGCGCCCCGGCATCCGTTGCCGGGCGGAGCAGCGTGAAATCGCGCTGCGTATTGCGGCCGATGAGTGCGGTCGCATCCGCCGGATCGCCGATACGGAAAACCCGGTCGCGCCCGCCCCCGAAGAGATCCGCCACCAGTTCCGTCAACGCCCGGCCGCCGCGCCCCTCCTTTTCAGAGGCCTCCGGCAGCGGGCCGATATTGATGACCATGCCGCCGTCGCGAACGAAGTCGCGCAGTTTTTCGAGCGACGAGTGGCGGATCGCCCGCATGGCGGGAACCACGACCACGCCGAACGACTCCCCGGCCACATGCAACCGGCCGTCGCGCACCTCGGCGCGGCCGAGCGATTCGTAATCCATGTAGTCGAAGTCGATGCCGTCGCGGTAAATCGCCTCCCCGGCGGCAAAGGCGGCTTCGACAGCCTCGTTGCCGTACCCGGCCACCACCGGCTCGACGGGATAGAGGATCGCCACGTCGGCGACGTGGTATCCCTGCGACAGGATATAACTCAGGCGCTCGGTACACTCCAGCAACCCGTCCATCTCGTCCCAGTAAGGCTCGTGGAAATGGTTGCAGGGCGCCGCCCACTCCCACCAGCCCCCCATGGTCGTATAGTAAAGCCCGTGCAGGCTCAGCAGATTCTGCCCCATGGCGAAATTGGCGAAGATCGCATCGGTCAGCTGCGCCGAGTTGGTCGACCACTCGCTGCTGTGAAAACCTTCGAGCCAGACGCGCTGGCGTTCGTAGAGGTGCGAGATCGACGAGGCGACCTTGTTTTTAATAATGTCCTTCTGCAACATCGGCTGGTCGCAGCCCGGAGCCTGGTTCCAACGCTGGGTACGGAAATAGTCGCCGAACTCGCCCACGTCGCGGCCACGGCCGCCGTGGTCGCATCCGAAGAGCAGCCCGCGCCGCTGGTGCCACTCATAGACGGGGATGAAGAAGTTTTCCTCGCTCAGCGCCACGCGCACGTCGTTATAGTCCATGCGTACCTTGACCGAACTGTCACCCAGGTCGACGAACAGCGCGTCGATCTGCGGCAGGATGTCGTATCCCTTGCGGCGCATGAACTCGTCGCGGAAAATATCGTTCCAGATATTGCCCTGCAGGTTGAAGTTCAGCTCATCGGAGAAAAAGAAATTGAGCCCCGTTTCCGATTCCCCGGGGAAACGGTCTGCAAAACGTTGGAAAAAGTGCCGCACGTAACTGTGCCCCGCACGAGGGTGCATCGGATCGAGCGAAGGCAGGCGCCGCTCGGCCTTCACTTCGGCCACGAGGGCCCGCGGCCAGGGGTTCTGCCACTCGACCCCGTCTGGCCCCATTTCCGGCAACAGGTCGACCGGCGCCCCGTCGATCCGGCCCCGGGCATCGAGCGGGTAAGCGTTCAGCGAAAGCGGCCGCTGCGCATAAGCCCGCGAGAAACGCTCCCCGCGGCCGAGTTCCAGGCTGTCGAAATGCAGTTCCGAACCGTTGAGCGTCGGGTCTTCGGCCAGCATCTCGTCCACATAGGAGCCCTGCCCCACGCCCAGCGTATAGTCGCTCAGGCTGACGGTCATACCGCGTTTGCCGGCCTCGGTCATGAACCACCCGAAAAGCTCCCACCACGCCGGAGTGAAAAGGTCGGGCTTCGAACGAAATGTCCTGCCGTAGGTGATGCCGCCCGTATCGGTGTGGCAATAGTTGATCTGCAGGCTGCTGATCCGTTTCCGTGCCAGCATGTCGAGCTGCCAGGCGAGATGTTCGCGCGTGAGCGTGTCGCCGATCCACCAATAGAAGGGCACCTCGCCGTAACCTGCCGGCGGGGTTCGGAACCCCCTTTCGAGGTCTATATTCCCCGAACGGTCGGGATAGCCCGGTGGCAGCGGGCGCGGCGGTTGTGCAAAGGTCATGGCGGCGGCGAGCGCCAGGAGAGGGATCAGGATCCGTTTCATATTCTTTTCGGGTTGAAGTCGGTTGTCAACAGCCCCGGACGGGCCTTTTCCACAAAAATACAAAATTAACAACACAAATAAACAAGACCGGCACAATAAAAACACACACACTCCGTTTTATACTTGTAATAATAATTGTTTTTCAGAGAGATAATACACTGGAAAAATCTACATCCGGTTTCGGCAGGGTATCGGTACGGCTTTCAGCCATCGTATCAAAAATAAAACATTCCGAATCATAATTGTATAACGGCAACTGACGCCCGGCACCGGCCGGCAACAGGCAACTAATCCCGGCGCAGTCGGTATATCCCGCACAAGAAGCCGTCCGGTACAGAGCCGCCCGGCACCGCAGGCAGCCCCGGTAACCAAAGCCGGCGAACCCCGCCCCCGCAAGAGCTCTTTCCGGCACCGGCCACAGGGAGCCTATCCTGCCTCCGTATACCCTTTCCATAGTACCGGAACTATCCTTCCGGGGGAGCATCTTCTCCCTGCGAAAAAGGCCGGAAACCCGTTCAGAACACATCCAAGCCCGTTTCCAGCATCGCACACCGAGAATTTCAGCCGCACAATCCACTCAGGGACAATGCAATAAATACCGCTCAACAAGTTAACATAATATTTAACAATAACATGCCGTTAGATAGGCGAAGAATCAAAAGTTAGACTATTAAATTTCATGACGACGCAACATGCAAGTAAAAATTTCGAAGACGCTCGAGGGCATCATTGCCCGCGCGGCGTTTAATACGACCAAAGCAGGAATCGACCACTCGCTGAAGGATTTTCTCATGCTGGAGATGCTCCGCGAAGAAGGGTCGCTTGCCTACCAGCTTTTATCCTCCCGTCTGAAGGACTGGGAGCTCTACCAGGTACGCCTGCGCATCGAACGCGAGGTACTCGGGGCAGGGCGGCGCGAAAACACGGGCGCCGAAGAGTTTTACCGCGCCTTTACCGACGAGTTGTGCGCCGTATCGGGCGCCACGCGGAGCGTTTCTACGGCCCACGCGCTGCGAGCCATCGTCGGCGACCGCTCGACCGCGACATCGCGCGTACTCGAAATGTACGGCATCACGGGCGAAGTCGTATCCGAAGACATCAAGAAATTCGCCGCCGGCGACGACTTCCGCACGGAGATACAGGTACACATGCTCGACTTCGGCGAGGAAAACAAACCCGAAGAGAAAAACACATCGCACGTGCTCGACAAGTTCGGCGTAAACCTCACGCAGATGGCCCGCGAGGGCAAGATCGACCCCGTCGTGGGGCGCGAGCAGGAGATCGAGCGCGTAGTCCAGATACTCTCGCGCCGCAAGAAGAACAACCCGATCCTGATCGGCGAGGCGGGCGTGGGCAAGAGCGCCATCATCGAAGGGCTGGCACTGCGCATCGCAGGCGGCGAGGTGCCCTACACCATCGCCGACAAGACGCTCTTCTCGCTCGACGTCTCGTCGCTCGTGGCGGGCACGAAGTTCCGCGGCGAATTCGAGGAGCGCATGCAGCAACTGCTCGACGAACTGCGCAAAGCCAAGGACACGATCATATTCATCGACGAGATACACACCATCGTGGGTGCCGGTTCGACACAGGGCAGCCTCGACACGGCCAACATCCTCAAACCGGCACTCGCACGGGGCGAACTGCAGACCATCGGCGCCACGACGCTCGACGAATACCGCGAGAACATCGAAAGTGACTCGGCGCTCGAGCGCCGGTTCCAGAAGGTCGTCGTCGAGCCCACGACGCCCGAGCAGACGCTCCAGATCCTGCGCAACATCGCCCCCCACTACGAGCAGCACCACAAGGTACGCTATACGGAAGAGGCGCTGCAAGCCTGCGTGGAACTCACCGGGCGCTACATCACCGACCGCTTCTTCCCGGACAAGGCGATCGATGTGCTGGACGAGGCAGGCTCGCGCATACACCTGCAATCGGCGCGCGAACCGGCCGAACTCCGCCAGATGGAGAGCGCACTCGACGAAGTGCGGCGCGAACGCCGCGAGGCGGTCAAAGAGCTGGTCTACGAAAAGGCCGCCTCGGCACGCCTGCGCGAAATCGCACTCCGTTCGAAACTGGGCGAAAGCCGCAACGAATGGCAGCGGTCGCTCGAAACCAACCCCGTGGAGATCACGGCCGAGCATATCCAGCAGGTCATCACCTCGATGACGGGCATCCCCGCCGAGCGCATTTCGGGCGGAGAGATGACCCGCCTGCAAACCCTCTGCCAGCACCTTTCGCAGCGGGTCGTAGGGCAGCAGGAGGCCGTCGAGAAGATCTCGCGCACGATCCGCCGCTCGCGGGCCGGACTCAAGGACGAGAACCGTCCGATCGGGGTATTCCTCTTCGTCGGCCCCACGGGGGTAGGCAAGACGCTGCTGGCCAAGGAGGTCTCGAAATGGCTCTTCGACGAACAGCGCGGACTGATCCGCATCGACATGAGCGAATACAGCGAGAAGCACAACGTCGCCAGGCTGATCGGCTCGCCCCCGGGTTATGTCGGCTACGGCGAGGGCGGCCAGCTCACCGAGACGGTACGCCGCCAGCCCTATGCCGTGATCCTGTTCGACGAGATCGAGAAAGCACACCCCGAGGTCTTCAACACGATGTTGCAGATCTTCGACGAGGGACACCTCACCGACGGCTCGGGCCGCAAGGTGGACTTCCGCAACACGATCATCATCATGACCTCGAACGTCGGGTCGCGCGACGTGGTCAAGAAATCGGTGCAGGTAGGTTACAGCACCGTATCGAAGAGTGCCACAGCCTCCGCGACGCCCCGGTGCGAATACCGCAAGGCACTCGAGCAGACCTTCGCCCCGGAGTTCCTGAACCGGATCGACGACATCGTATTGTTCCGCACGCTGGAACTGAGCGATGTGGAGCGGATCATCGAACTGGAATTGCAAGGGCTGTTCGAACGCACGCGCCGCCTGGGCTACAAGGTGAAGATCACCGACGGAGCCAAGCGTCGCCTGGCGGCCATGGGCTACGAATCGCGCTATGGAGTCCGCTCGCTCAAACGTACGCTGATGGACAACGTCGAGGAACCGCTTTCGACGCTGATCATCGACGGCAAACTCCACGAAGGCGACACGGTCGTCGTCGAGTCGGACAAATCGCACGGCGTAAAGCTGCGGGTGGCATGACTCCCGGACGGTTCAAACCCGTCCCGTTAAAAGAGACCGGCTTGCAACCGGTCTCTGTTTTTATGTTTGCTATTTTTTAAATGATAATTCCCCGAAAGATTTTTTTCATAAATTTGTCCGAATTTAATATTGTTTCACGACACCGACATGCATCATATTCTCCTGAAAGCCCTTGCGTCAGGGCTAATTATGTCCTTGTTTCCGTACGCTGCAATATCGGCGCCCCCCAAGCCGGCACAAACCGACAGTCTGCTTACGCTCTTACCGAAAACACCCGATGCCGCCGACCGGGGACGAATATACGTCCAACTGGCCGATCTGAGCGGCGACAGCCTCGAACTGGCCGCACCCTATTGGGAAGCGGCACTCGCCGAAGCGCACAAGGCCGGGGATACCTACGGATGCAAAGATGCGCTGGACTTTCTGGTTCGTAAATTCGCCGACCGCGACACCCGGCGAGCCGAGAAATACATCGCCCTCTCGGACAGCATTCTCCCGGGTTCCCGCCACGCCCTGTTCCGTTCGTCGCTTTACGCCTACTACCTCTGGAAACAGATGAACGACAACAATTCGATCGAAACGGTAACGCGTGCGCTGGAAGAACTCAAAGGCAAAAACTACGATCGGCTCACGCCCGAGGAGCGCATCGAATGGGAATTCCTGACAGGCCTGGCCATCGACTTTTCGTCGGTCACGACCGAAGCCTACGACAACATCGCCAAGGCGATCCCCTATGTGGAGCGAGCGCTGGAAAACCTCAGGAAATACCCGCTCGAAGAGCGTCTCCACCTGGAAAAGATTTGCCACGACGAACTTTCCGATCTCTATATGCTCTGCAAGGACAAGCGCGCCGAAGAGCAGATCGGACAATGTATCGACCTGCACCGCAAATGGCTGGCGATGGACGACCGCTTCGAGCGGCCCCACCGCGACACGACGGGCTACATGATGCGCGCCTATGCCAAAATGGTATACCTGCGCGACCTGATCTCCCGAGATAAGCTGAACGAGTATTACCAAAAATGTATCGGGCTGGCCCGCGCCAGAGGCGACATGGCGGAAATATACAGCACCAGCGCCCGGTATTATCAGTGTACGGGGGATTACGAACGGGCCGTGGCTTACATCGACTCGACCATAACCGCCTACAAAAGCAAAGGCATAAAAGCGGACTTAGCCCCTATCTATGCCACCCAATCCTATCTGTACGAAAAAATGGGCGATTATAAAAACGCCCTCAAAGCGGTGCGGACAACCAATAACATCCGCTTCAACGAGCGGGTAGAAGAGGCGCAGAGCAGTCTTGCCGAAATGCAGACCTTGTTCGAGGTGGGCAGGCTGGAATTCGAAAAGTCCCGGCTGACCGGCCGCATACGATTCATCGCCCTGCTTGCGGGCGGCATTCTGGTGCTGCTGCTCATCGGCTGGAGCGTCTACCAGTACGTCATGGTTCGGCAGCTGAAGCAGATAAGGCGGCAACTGACCGATGCCAACGAAGAGATAACCCGCCAAAGCCGCCGCGCCATGGAGAGCGAAAAGATGAAAACGGCCTTCATCAACTCGATGTGTCACGAAATCCGCACGCCGCTCAACGCCATCAACGGGTTTTCGGATCTACTGCTCGAAGGCGACCACGACCACGATACGCGGCGCGAATTCCGCGAACAGATATGGGCCAGCACGACCGCGCTGACCACCCTGCTGGAGAACATGCTCGAACTGTCGCGGCTCGTCAGCTCCGAAGAGCCCCTGCCGCTCGCCGAAACCGATCTCGGCCTGCTGTGCGCCGAGCGGCTGCAAATCCAGCGCGAACTTTCCCAAAACCCGTCGGTAGAGTACGTCCTCAAGGGGGGGGGGTCGCGGCACTTGCGTCATCCCGACCAATGAAACCTACATGACGCGCGTGATCGACAACCTGTTGCAGAACGCCGCCAAATTCACCGCTGCGGGTTCCGTCACGGTCTGCTGCGACAAGGACGACCGCACCCGCAAACTCCGCATCCGCGTAACCGACACCGGCATAGGCATCGCCCCGGACAAGCAGGAATGGGTATTCGACCGTTTCACCAAGGTAGATTCGTTCAAACCCGGGTCGGGCATCGGCCTGTACCTCTGCCGCCTGATCGTCACCCGGCTCGGGGGTGCAATCCGCGTATGCCCCGACTACCGCGCGGGCTGCTGCATCGAAATCACGCTCCCGTACTGACCTCCGGCATGGAATCCGCCCAGAAACGGGCGGATTTTTCATCCCGGGACAGCCCGAGGATTGCAATCCGGACATAAATGGCTATCTTTGCACCCTAATCCGGAAAACCGATGTACAGTTTCTCGAAATACAAAGACCAGTACAAATCCAACCTGCGGCTGGCCCTGCCCGTCGTACTGACGCAATTGGGACAAATCCTCACGCAGGTGGCCGACAACCTGATGGTCGGCCGCTACGGCGGCGACGATCCCGTGCCGCCGTATCGTTCGGCGGGGCGGTGTTCTTCATCCTTTTCATCGCCGCCATCGGCATCGCGCTGGGCATGACGCCCCTCGTGGGCGAACTCTACGCGCAGGGCGACCGCGAGAAGTCGGCCGGGCTGCTGCAAAACGGCATCCTGTTCTACACGCTGCTCGGGTTCGCGATGGCCGCCGTACAATATGCGGTCATCCCGCTCATGTACGACCTCGGCCAGCCGGTCGAGGTCGTCGACATGGCCATCCCCTACTACAAGATGCTGGTATTCAGCATGCCGTTCGTCATGCTCTTCTTCGCATTCAAGCAATTTCTCGAAGGCGTGGGCAACACCAAGGTCGAGATGGTCGTGACGATCATCGCCAACATGGCCAACATCGGCTTCAACGCGGTGTTCATCTACGGCCGCTTCGGGCTCCCCGAAATGGGTGCCGAGGGTGCCGGGCTGGGTACGCTGCTCTCGCGCATCATCGCCCCGATCCTGATGATCGGCTACTTCTACAACCGCCACAAATACCGCGGCTACCTCGACGGGTTCTCGCCCCGCAACTATTCGTGGGCCACGGTGAAAAACCTGCTGCACATGGGGCTCCCGATCTCGATGCAGATGTTCCTCGAAGCCTCGGCGTTCGTCGGCACTGGCATCATGATGGGCTGGTTCGGCAAGGAGACCATGAGCGCCAACCAGATCGCCGTTACGATCGGCAACTGCGCCTTCATGATCGTCATGTCGATCGGTGCGGCCACCACCATCCGCGTGTCGCACTGCTACGGCGCCCGCAACATCGGGGAGCTGTCGCTGGCGGCCAAGGCGTCGTACCACCTGGTGCTCGCCTGGAACGCTTTTGCAGCGCTGGTCTTCATCACCATGCGCAACATCATCCCGACGTTCTTCTCGACCAACCCCGAGGTGATCGCCATCGCTTCGCAACTGCTGGTCTTCGCGGCGCTCTACCAGCTTTCGGACGGCATCCAGAATGTCTCGGTAGGCATCCTGCGCGGCATACAGGACGTGAAAATCATCATGCCGATCGCCTTCGTATCTTACTGGCTGCTGAACCTGCCGGTGGGTTACCTGTTCGGCTTCACGCTCGGCATGGGTCCGACGGGGCTTTTCCTCGGCTTCTCGTTCGGCTTGTCGGCCGCGGCCGTGATGATGATCGTCCGCATCCGGCGCAGCGTCCGCAAGCTCCGCCTGGGCAATTGAGACAACGATTTAGGCAGAGTGGCCGCCGGATAAAAAAAATTTCGTATCTTTACGCAAATTATGCCCACAAATGGACACCGAAAAACAATATACGAAAAAGTGTAAACCCGAAATAGGCCGCGGATGCAGTTTCTGCGATTGCGGCGCAGAGTGCGAGGCGAAGCTCTGCGACGGGTGTTTCAAGCTTCACGAAACGGCGTGGCTCGAGGAGTACCCCGAGAATATCCCAACCGACATCGTGGAGGTGCGGTTCAAGAACACGCGCCGCTCGTTCTACCAGAACGCCAACAACCTGCAGCTCAAGCGGGGCGACATCGTGGCGGTCGAGGCATCGCCCGGACACGACATCGGCGTCGTTTCGCTCACGGGCGACCTGGTAGCACGCCAGATGCGCCGCACGGGATTCAACCCCTACAACGGCGAGTTCAAGAAAGTTTACCGCAAGGCCAAGCCCTACGACATCGAGAAATGGCAGGAGGCCATCGCCCTCGAACATGAAACGATGATCGCATCGCGCCAGATCGCCGCCGACATGGGACTCAACATGAAGATCGGCGACGTGGAATACCAGGGGGACAAGATCAAGGCTATTTTCTACTATATCGCCGACGAGCGTGTCGATTTTCGCGAACTGATCAAGGTCTTCGCCGAGCGGTTCCACATCCGCATCGAAATGAAGCAGATCGGCGCACGCCAGGAAGCCGGGCGCATCGGCGGGCTGGGTGCCTGCGGGCGCGAGCTGTGCTGCGCATCGTGGATGTCGAGCTTCTCGAGCGTCACGACGGGTGCCGCCCGTGCACAGGAGATTTCGCTCAATCCCCAGAAACTGGCCGGACAGTGCTCGAAGCTCAAATGCTGCATGATGTACGAATACGACACCTATGTCGACGCCCGCAAGGAGTTCCCGCGCCTGCGTGAGCCGTTGCAGGCCATCGACGGCGAATATTTCCTCGTCAAGAGCGACATCCTCGCCGGTACGATGACCTTCTCGTCGAGCAAGGATGCGATGGTCAATGTCACCACGCTGCCCGTGTCGCGCGTGCGCGAAATCATGGCACTGAACCGTGCAGGCAAGAAGGTCGACCAGCTGCAGCACGCCGACGACATCCGCCCGATAGCCGAGGAGCCGACCTACCGCTCCGAAGAGGACAGCATCACCCGTTTCGACTCGGCCAAACGGCGCAACAAGCGCGGCCGCAACCGGGGCAAACAGAACGGACAGGAGGGGCAGAACGGACAGCCTTCCCAGGAAACAGGACAGGAGCGCCGCCAGGCTCAGCCGGGGCAGCAGCCCCAGCAGGAGCGCCCCGAACGCCGCCAGCGGCGCAGCGACCGTTCCCGCAACGGGGAGAACCGTAACGGGGAAGGCCGCAGCAACGAGAACCGGAACAACGGGGAGGGCCGCAACGGCGGTGACCGCCGCAACGGGAACCGCAATGAGGCAGCTCCCCGCAACAATGGCAACGGCAACAACGGAGGCAACAACGGCGCAGAGGGCAATACAAACGGCGGGGAACGCCGCGAAGGTGGCAACAGGCGCAACAACCGCAACCGCCGCCGTCCGGGAGGCGAACGCCGCGAAGGGAGCAGCGACAACGGCAGCGGAAGCAACGGGGGTTCAAACGAATAGACGGTGATACGGGCACGTGACATAGCGGCACGTCGCGCAGCAGCCGGAACGCTTCGGCAGACGGCCGGCATTCCGGGTAGCACTGCCACGCAGGCCGGCGCAATGCAGCCCTGTACGACACAACCCGGCACAACGTGGTTCCATACGCCGAGGTCGGGCAGGGCAGCGTCCGGCACAGCCGCATACCGGGATCGGACGGGCAGCGCATTCCGGAAAGTCCGTCGGGCAGTACTCCTTTCCACCGCGGCCTTTGCCGCAGGCTGCGTGTCACCCCACGGAGCCGCGGTGACCGATGTGAATGCCTCGGGCTGGGACGCACCCGCCGCCATCGTCTTCACCAACACCGATACGACGACGCTGCGTGACATGGATTTGTTCCTGCGCTACGACGACCGCATGGATGAAGACACGCTGACGGTACGCATAGCAGTCGTCACACCCGATTCGCTCCGGCACGAAGAGGCTTTCCGGCTCGCACTCCCGGCCGCGCACACTCCGGCCGCCCTGTCGCGCGAGGCCGACCTCCCCTATCGCCGCCGCATCCGTTTCGCCCGCACGGGCGACTACTGCATAACCGTCACACCCGGCCGCCCGGTGAAGGGCATCGAGGCCGTCGGCATAAATATCGTAAAAAGCGAATAAGAGACAACAATGGGCAAGGACAAGCTCCGCAAGTTCCGCGAGAACCTGACTTTCGACTGTTTCATACAACCCGAATTCGACGAGGTATTCCGTTGCGACCACCCGCTCAAAGGGCATTGGCGCAGCGACTTTTTCCATAACGACAACCCGATCGTACTCGAATTGGGCTGCGGCAAGGGCGAATATACCGTAGCGCTGGCCGAGCGCAACCCGTCGCGCAATTTCATCGGCATCGACATCAAGGGTGCACGCATGTGGCGGGGCGCCAAAACCGCCACCGACCGCAAGATGCCCAACGTGGGGTTCCTGCGCACGCGCATCGAGTTTATCAACGGCCTGTTCGCCGAGGGCGAGGTCGACGAGATATGGATCACCTTCCCCGACCCGCAACTCAAGAGCCGCCGGGCGAAGAAACGCCTCACCTCGCCGCTTTTCCTCGGATATTACGCCCACATACTGTCCCCGGGCGGATGGATCAACCTCAAGACCGATTCGAAACATCTTTTCGGCTATACGAACGAGGTGGTGCGCCGCTACGGCCTGCCGTGCGAAGTCTCGAACGCCGACATCTACGGCACGGGCTACGCCGACGAGGTGCTGTCGGTTAAGACCGCCTATGAAAAACGATTCCTCGAAATGGGGCTTCCGATCACCTACACCCGTTTTTCGCTCGCCGGGCGCCATAAATTCCCGTGGTTCGACTGGGAAGAGGACGAGAAGGCGGAGAAGGACAACGAAGAGGCACGGCTGGGTTAGCACGCCGAACAGAGAAGGGTGGTTGTAGCCGCATCGCCTGTAAGGAATAGATAAGGTTCGACACCTCACCCCATACCCGGGACTCTTTACGCACCCCGCATTTTTTGCCGCATAGAGTCATTTGCCCGATCTACCCCATGCCCGGAGCTGGTTACGCACCCCGTAGTTTTGCCCGGGTAGAGCCATTTACCCGATCCCCGCATCCCCCCCTTCTGCGGGGATTTCCATATCCGAGCCCCGGTTACCGCAACCCGCCGCTCCTCTTCCCGGTAGCCTCCAGGCTTCCGAGTTCCCGCGACTCCCGATCACGCCCTCCCGCCATTCGGCAGGGCCCGCACCTGCGGATCCAGCAGCCCCATCCGCCATGCCGACATACGGTCACGGCCTGCTCCTCCGTCCTGCCTCCGGTGTCTATTTCGCCCTTACCTTCGCAGCCACCTCCCTGCGACGCCCCGGATCAGGCCTGCCCCATCCCTATCTCCGCCCCTTTCTCCGCCCGCCTCGGCTCTCCCGACGCCTCGTCCCGACCCAGTGCTGCATACTCCGCAATCAAATGCTTATCTTATAAACATAGGTACGATCCCCTCCCGCACCATTCTACTAATTTTTTAGAAGGAAAATTTGCATATCTAAAAATTTAGTAGTAAACTTGCAACAGGAACTAAAAAAGCGCTTTTTTGATATGGATAAGAAATTAACGGAACTCACACGCGGCGAAGAGGAGATCATGCAGATACTCTGGAGGCTGGGCGATGTGGTGGTCAACGAAATCATCGCCCAGACAAAAGAACCCCGCCCGAAATACACCACGGTCGCAACCTTCCTCAAAATCCTCGAAAACAAAGGTTTCGTCAACCACACGCCCGAGGGCAAAAGCCACCGCTACTATCCGGCCGTAAGCCGCGAAGAGTACGCACGCGGGGTCATGTCGTCGGTACTGTCGTCCTATTTCGACGGCTCGCTGGCACAGATGGTTTCGTTCTTCTCGCGCCATGAGGACATCTCGGTCACGGAGATGGAGGAGATTCTCCAAATCATGCAGAACGCCCGCAAATAATCGCCCGCTCCGCCCCAAGCCCTTACGACCATGAAAACGCTGGCCATATATGCCCTCGAAGTCCTCGCATGCAGCGGCGTGCTGTTAGCGGCCTACACCATCCTGCTCGACCGCAGGGTGAAATTCCGCTGGTGCCGCCTGTACCTGCTTGCCTCGACGGCCGCAGCCGCACTGATCCCCCTGCTACGCATCCCCGTATGGCCGGGGCAGGTCATCGTGGCGACCCCGACCGTAACTGCGCCCGACCTCGCTGACTGGACGGCCGAAGTGCTGCCCGACGCCGAGGCGCACGCCATCACGCCCGGGCATCTGTGCCTGGGGCTTTACCTGGCAGGCGCAACCCTGATCCTCGGCATCATGTTGTGGCAGATATTCCGTATCCGGCGCCTGCGGCGCGGCGCGGAGGTCACCCGCACGGGCAAATACAGGATCGTGCGCACGCAGCAGGAGATCGCTTCGTTCTCGTTCTTCCGCACAATCTACATATGGGCCGCAACCCCCGCCGCGGAAATGGGGGCGATCCTGGCCCACGAATCGAGCCACATAGCCCACCGCCACTCCCTCGAGCGGATCGTCATGGAAACCATGAAAGCCGCCCTGTGGTGGAACCCCTTCGTATGGATAGCCGCACGGCGGCTGACCGAGGCCGAGGAATTCGAGGCCGACAGCGACGTGCTCACGAGCGGCTACGACAGGGCCGAATACATGCAAACGATCTTCAAGCAGCTTTTCGGTTATAGTCCGGAAATAGCCAACGGGCTGCGTAACTCACTTACTAAAAAACGCTTTAAAATGATGACTACGCAGACAAAAAGCAGGCACAGCCTGCTCCGGCTGGCAGGTATACTGCCAGCCCTGATCGGGCTCCTGTGCGCATTCTCTTTCACTACGCGCGCCGCAGTGATCGTCGCCCCGGCAACCGGCACCGGTATCGAAACCGCTCCCGGGCAGGAAACACAGAATGCCGGAGATGAAAAAAAAGACAAGACACGCAGCGTGTCGATAGAGGTTCGGAGCAAGGACAAAGGAGCGCTCTCCGGGGCCATCGTACAGGTCATAGGCACGACGCAGGGCACCGTGACCGATACGGACGGGCATGCCGAGATCGCCGTCCCGGGCGGCAGCAAACTCATGATAAGCTATCCCGGCTACGAACCGGCGACGGTCGATACGAAGCAGCATAGCCAAAAGGAGGCCAGCGTCGTCGTGTTGCTCCGAACTGAAAACAAGGCCGCAAGCTCGTCAAACCAAGGAGCGGCAACCACCGAAAAACAGGTCGCCGTAACGGTACTTAAGGACGGCGAACCCCTGCCCGGAGCAGTGATAACGATAAAGGATACGCAAAAGGGCGTTGTCACCGATAAATCGGGACATGCGGAAATCTACGCTCCGCAGGGATCAATACTCACAGTCACCTACGTCGGTTGCAAACCCTACCTGCTGGAGGTCGGAGAGGCAGCCCGTCAGTTTGCCGGGATCCCGCTGGAATCCGAAACCCCGGGGACACCGGTGCTTTCGGCCGAGATCGGCAAACCGCTCTGGGTGGTCGACGGGATCGAGGTGGCCCCCGATTTCATAAACAAGCTCGATCCGAACCGCATCGAAAACATAACGGTACTCAAAGACCAATCCGCCGTAGCGACCTACGGGCAGGAAGCCCGCAACGGCGTGGTAATCATAACGACCAAAGGTGATACGGCCCTGCCCGCCAGACCGGAGAACGCCCGCCAGGAGCATGGAAAAGCCACAACACAGGCTGAGGCACACGACGAAGCGATCCGCGAAACCGGGGAAACGGAGGACGACCAGCCGTTCCTGATCGCCGAGACCATGCCCTTGTTCCCGATGCAAGAGGGCGGCAACCCGGGATACGGTGACCTCAACACTTTTCGCGCATGGGTGCAGAAAAACATAAAATACCCCGCCGAGGCATTCAGGAACGGGGAACAGGGGCGTGTCGTACTGTCGTTCGTCGTCGAAAAGGACGGCTCGGTAAGCAATATCCAGATACTTCAGACGCCGGGCAAGGCATTCTCGGAAGAGACGCGGCGCGTCGTCGCAGCTTCGCCCAAATGGAAACCGGGCGAACAGCGCGGCGAAAAGGTGCGTGTGAGATATACGCTGCCCGTTGATTTCAGAATAACTGCTACGGCACAGGACACTAAGACCAGTGAAAACAAAGGCTCCGGGGAAGAGCCGTTCCTGGTGGTGGATACCCCGCCGCAATTCAACGGCGGCGACATCGGCGAGTTTCGCCGGTGGGTACAAATGAACGTGAAATACCCGGCGGAAGCCCTCGGCAAAAACATTTACGGGAAAGTCCTGGTCACGTTCGTCATCGAGAAGGACGGCTCGGTGGGCAATGCCGAAATATTCAAATCGCCCGATAAATCCCTTGCGGACGAGGTACTGCGCGTCATCGGCAAATCCCCGAAATGGACGCCCGGCAAACAGCGCGGAGAGGCCGTACGCGTAAAATTCGGCATGCCGGTAGACTTCGCTGTCCAGACATCCGAAGGCATCCTCCACGACAAGGACACCGCACAGCGGGAAGGGGACATGGAAGAGATTTTAGTAGTCGGCTATGGCACCCAAAAAAAGTAGGCTTTCCGAAGCATCGCACCAACCATAAGCAGCAAACGGCGTCCACCCCGAGTTCAGTGGACGCCGTTTGTATTTAATACGGGGCGGAACCGGAGCCGTTTGCCGCCGGGCGGCGCAGCAATTCTCCGAAACAGCATCACCCGTGCAGGCAGGGCGTAATTCCCGGCCCCCGTTCACCGGACAATGGCATGACCTTCCGGTGGGGCCGCACCGGACGCGCTGCACAAAAATGGCTACTCCTTCCCGAGCAGCGCCATGACCCGCCGGGCAAGTTGCGTGTTGTCCATTATCCCAGCAATACGCCCCGCACCCGTACCATAAAGGTAAACGGGGACGTAGGTCGCCGTGTGGCTTTTGGATCCGAAAACATATCGGATACCGCTCTCGGAGCGGGTAAAATCACCGTCGCAGCTCGGGATGGCGAGCCCCCCGGTTTCATGGTCGGCCGTCACTACGACCAGCGTCCCCGGCGTGCGGTCGGCAAAGTCCATCGCCGCAGCCACGGCACGCTCGAAATCGCGCATTTCGGCCAGTATCTTCTCCGCATCGTTACCATGCGACGCCCCATCAATAAGTGACCCTTCGACCATCAGCACAAAACCGCGGCCGACCGAGTCGGCATTGTGGGAGAGTATTTCCAGTGCCTTCTGCGTGGCGCAGCGTAGGTAATCTTCGCGCCGGATCGTCTTCGGGATATTTTCATCGGTCACGGCACACAGCAACCGTCCCGCACGAACCGGCTCCGCCTCTTCGAGCGAACCGGCGACCGCATAGCCGCGGCGGCCGAACGCATCTCGATACGAACCGCCCTCGGAGGACTCCTTTTCGAGCCGCCTGCCAGCACCTATGAGCACGTCGATATTGCTCGCCAGCAGGTCGCGCGTAATGGCCTTTTCGTCGCCACGATCCGGGACATGCGCATAAAACGCCGCAGGGGTGGCATGCTGGAGATGGCATTTCACGGCAATCCCCGCAGGCATCCCTTCGGCCACGGCCCACTCGATGACCGACTGCAGACGCCCGCCCCGGGGATCCAGCCCCAACGTACCGTTATTCGTCTTGCTCCCACATGCCAGCGCCGTCCCCGCAGCCGCGGAATCCGTCACCCGGTTGTTGGCCGAATAGGTCGAGATCAGGGCAATACCCTGTGCCCGGTCGAAAGCCGTCGGGGCATAGCCGCCTTCGACGGCGAGCATCGAAACATGCGCCAGGCCCATGCCGTCGCCGATCATATAAATCACATTGCGAACACTGTCGACGGGTTCCGCAGCCGCTGCGCGGCCTGCACCGAGCAGGCACAACGCCAGAAACAAAAATGCTTTCTTCATATCCCTGTGCAAAGATAACAGGAATCTGCCAACTTTTTACTACATTTACACCACTTTAACCACCTTGCAACATGGATGTAAAGATCGCCCCCGACTGGAAAGAGCTGCTCGCTCCCGAATTCGAGAAACCTTATTTCGCCGCCCTTACGCAATTCGTACGGCAGGAATATGCCACGCACCGCATCTACCCGCGCGGCAGCAATATCTTCCGGGCCTTCGACAAATGCCCCTTCGACAAACTGAAGGTCGTCATCATCGGCCAGGATCCCTACCACGGCCCCGGACAAGCCAACGGGCTCTGCTTCTCGGTAGGCGACGGCGTGCCGTTCCCACCCTCGTTGCAAAACATCTTCAAGGAGGTTTCCGACGACACCGGGACACCCATCCCCCCGACGGGCAACCTCGACCGCTGGGCCGAGCAGGGAGTACTGCTCCTGAACGCCGTGCTGACCGTCCGCGCCCACGAGGCAGCCTCGCACGCCGGGCATGGGTGGGAAACCTTCACCGACGCCGTGGTACGCGCCATCGCCCAGCGCAAGCAGGGTATCGTCTACATGCTCTGGGGCAGCTACGCACAGAAAAAAGGGGCCATCGCCGACCCGCAGCGCAACTGCATACTCAAGGCCGTGCATCCCTCGCCGCTGTCGGTCTACCGCGGGTTCTTCGGCTGCCGCCATTTCTCGCGCGCCAACGAATACCTCCGCAGCGTGGGGCAGGAACCCATCGTGTGGTAAATCCGGGATAGCCCCGCGCCCACAAACCGAAACGATGACTACAAAAGAGATACGCACCGATTCCCTGCGGGCATGGCTGCTTGCGGCACGTCCCAAGACTCTGACCGGAGCCGCCGTCCCGGTGATGCTGGGCTGCGGCCTTGCGGCGGCGGACGGCGGGTTCGTCCTCTTGCCCGCGGTACTCTGCCTCGCATTCGCCTTGCTGATGCAGATCGACGCCAACCTGATAAACGACCTGTGGGATTACCTGAAAGGCTCCGACGGAGAAGACCGCCTGGGGCCTGAACGCGCCTGCGCCCAGGGGTGGATCACCCCGAAGTCCATGCGGCGGGGCATCGCCGCCACTACTCTCGCCGCCTGCGCCGCGGGCTGCGGGCTCATCGCCTACGGAGGCTGGTGGCTCATCGCCGTCGGCGCCGCCTGCGTCCTCTTCGCATTCCTCTACACGGCCGGGCCCTATCCGCTGGCCTACCACGGCTGGGGCGACATGCTCGTATTGCTTTTCTTCGGATTCGTCCCCGTCGGCTGCACGTACTACGTCCTCTGCGGCGGCTGGACATGGCAGGTGGCGGTCGTCGCGGCAGCCTGCGGCCTGGTGATCGACACACTGCTGATGGTCAACAACTACCGTGACCGCGAGCAGGATGCCCGCAGCGGCAAACGGACGCTCGTCGTCCGCCTGGGCGAACGGGCAGGACAACGGCTCTACCTGCTGTCGGGATTCGCCGCCGCAGCGCTCTGCCTCGGGCTTTGGGGCGACGGGCGGACATGGGCGGCACTCCTGCCGCTGCTCTACCTGCCGCCGCATGTCGCTGCATGGCGCCGCATGATACGGATCGGCCGCGGCCGCGAACTGAACGCCGTCCTGGGCGCCACGTCACGCAATATCCTGTTGTTCGGCCTGCTGCTCACACTCGGATTGTTGCTGTAAGGGGAAGCGAAAGGCACAAAAAAATCCCGGACTAACTGATTTAGTCCGGGATTTTACGACGACAATACCGTTTACCCAAGATAGGATTTCAGCAGTTTCGACCGCGACGAGTGGCGCAGGCGGCGGATCGCCTTCTCCTTGATCTGGCGCACGCGTTCGCGCGTCAGGTCGAATTTCTCGCCGATCTCCTCGAGGGTCATCTCCGACGTCCCGATACCGAAGAAATACTTGATGATGTCGCGTTCACGTTCCGTAAGGGTCTCGAGCGCACGGTCGACCTCGGTCGAAAGCGACTCGTTGATCAGCCCCCTGTCGGCATTGGGCGAATCGGGGTTCACCAGCACGTCGAGCAGCGAGTTGTCCTCGCCGTCGGCGAACGGGGCATCGACCGAGACGTGGCGGCCGGCGACACGCAGCGTGTCGGTGACCTTCTCCTTGGGGAGTTCCAACTCCGTGGCCAGTTCCTCGGGCGACGGGGTGCGCTCATGCTCCTGCTCGAAGCGGGCGAATGCCTTGTTGATCTTGTTGAGCGACCCCACCTGGTTGAGCGGCAGGCGCACGATGCGCGACTGCTCGGCCAAAGCCTGAAGGATCGACTGGCGAATCCACCATACGGCATACGAGATGAACTTGAAGCCGCGGGTTTCGTCGAACTTCTCGGCAGCCTTGATAAGGCCCAGGTTACCTTCGTTGATCAGGTCGGGAAGGCTCAGTCCCTGGTTCTGGTATTGCTTGGCTACGGAGACCACGAAGCGCAGATTGGCTTTGGTCAGTTTCTCCAGGGCTTCCTGGTCTCCCTTCTTGATTCGTTGGGCGAGTTCCACCTCCTCTTCGACCGTGATGAGCTCCTCCTTGCCGATCTCCTGCAAGTACTTGTCCAGCGAAGCGCTCTCGCGGTTGGTGATGGACTTTGTAATCTTTAATTGACGCATGTTCTTATTTAACTTCCTAAAAAATTAGCTTCTCAAACAAAACCCGCCCGGGTCGTCCTGCTATTCCACAAGCACGTAGCTTGCAGCACGGCCGTTGGGATAGATACCGTCGATCGAACGCACCTTGTCGGTCATGCGCTCCATGTCGGAGAGCGAGTAGACCGGACGGTCGTTGATGTGGGTAATCACAAATCCCTGCTTAACGCGGGCGCGGGCCAGAATTCCGTCGGCCTTGATGCCGACCACCTGCACGCCGCCCTTGATATCGAGCTCACGGCAGAGTTTGGCGCCCGCATCGGCGAACTTACCTCCGAGAACCTCGACCATATCGACGTCTTCTTTGGTAATTAATTCCGTTTTACCTGCTTTATTACGCAATGTAACGTCAATTTGTTTCACCTTGCCGTCTCTTTTTACCGATAATTTAACCTTATCGTTGGGTCGGCGGCGACCGATCTGCTCGGAGAGCGTCGCATTGTCGTTGATCTTCACGCCGTCGATGTCCAGGATGACGTCGCCCTTGCGGATACCGGCCTCCGAAGCCGAACCGCCTTCGACGACGCTGCTGACATAGGCGCCGCCCAGTTCCTTGATGCCGGTCTCCTCACCCATGTTGTCGATGAAGTCCTGGTCGACGATGCCATAGCGGATTCCCAGCAGCGCACGCTGCACGATGCCGTACTCCTTCAGGTCGACGACCACCTTGCGGACGATCGACTCGGGGATGGCGAACGAATAACCCACGTAGCTGCCCGTCTGCGATTTGATCAGCGTGTTGATACCCACCAGTTCGCCGTGCGTATTGACCAGCGCACCGCCCGAATTGCCCGGGTTCACCGCGGCATCGGTCTGGATGAAAGCCTCGATGCTGAAATCGTTGGGAATCACGCCCAGGTTACGCGCCTTGGCGCTCACGATGCCGGCCGTGATGGTCGATTGCAGGTCGAAAGGCGAACCGATCGCCAGCACCCACTCGCCCAGGCGCAGTGCGTCCGACGAACCGAACGGCACGGTCGGCAGGTCGGCGGCCTCGATTTTCAGCAGCGCAAGGTCGGTCGCCGAGTCCTTGCCGATGAGCTTGGCCTCGAACGTGCGGCCGTCGTTGAGCTTCACTTTGAGCTTCGAGGCCCCGTCCACGACGTGGTTGTTGGTGACGACATAGCCGTCCTCGGAGATGATGACACCCGAACCGCCGGCACGCTGCTCGCGGAACTGCGGCCCTTCGTCATACCCCTGCGGGATACCGAAGAACTCCAGGAACGGGTCGTAACCCCGGCGCCGGGGCATCTCCACCTGCTGCACGGCCTCGATGTTGACGACGGCTTTCACCGCGTTCTCGGCGGCGTACGTCAGGTCGGGGTACTGCTCGGCCTGGTATGACGTAAAATGTGTTCCCAGCGCGGGCGTACGTTCCACCTCACGCTCGATATATTGCACCGAACCCTCGCGGGGCGCGGCAACTTTCCAAGCCGTAAATCCGCCTGCTGCGGCCGACACGGCAACTACTCCTAAAATTAAAAATGCCTTTTTCATAATCACTAATTGGTTCAATAAATTAATCAGAGGCAACTTCCGCCATAGGCTATTAATTTTTTATTTCGTAGGACAAACGAACTAAAACGTCCGGTTAGTATGCGGATATAGGCAAAAATCGGGACATCCGCGCCGAATGTCCCGATCTGCCGTGTCCCGGAGCGTTACAGCCCGAACTCTTTACGGATGCAATCCACCGCGTCGAGCTTCTCCCATCCGAAATACTCGATCTCGCGTTCCACTTCGCGGCCGTTCTCCCAGACCTTCTCGACCTGCTTATAAGGACGGTTGCCGAAATGCCCGTAGGAAGCCGTAGCCTCGAAGATCGGGTTCTTCAGCCCGAAGCGTTTCACGATCGCGGCGGGGCGCAGGTCGAAAAGCCTGCCGATGCGGCGGGCGATTTCGCCGTCGGTCATCCCCTCCAGCGCCGCGGGGCGGGGCGAACGATAGGTGTCTACGTAGATCGACAGCGGCTGGGCGATGCCGATGGCATAGGATAACTCGACGAGCACTTCGTCGGCGACGCCTGCCGCCACCAGGTTCTTGGCGATGTGCCGGGCGGCATAGGCCGCCGAGCGGTCTACCTTCGACGAGTCCTTGCCCGAAAATGCCCCGCCGCCGTGTGCGCCGCGGCCACCGTAGGTATCGACGATGATCTTGCGCCCCGTGAGGCCGGTGTCGCCGTGGGGGCCGCCGATCACGAACTTGCCCGTGGGATTGACGTGCAGGATGTAGTCGTCGCCGATCAGACCGGCCAGCTTGTCGCCGGCACGCTCCAGGCGCGCCTTGACGCGCGGGATGAGGATCGTGCGCACATCCTCGCGGATGCGCTCCTGCATCCGCTCCTCGGCCTCTTTCTCCGTGAGGCCGTTGCCGGGCAGGATGAACTCGTCGTGCTGCGTCGACACCACGATGGTATGCACACGCAGCGGTTTGTTCGTCTGTTCGTCATACTCGATCGTCACCTGCGACTTGGAATCGGGACGCAGGTAGGTCATCGCCTCGCCTTCACGGCGGATGACGGCCAGCTCCTTGAGGATGACGTGCGAGAGGATCAGCGTCGCAGGCATCATCTCGCGGGTTTCGTTGCAGGCATAGCCGAACATGATGCCCTGGTCGCCGGCGCCCTGGTCTTCCTCGGCGGCACGCACGACGCCCTGGTTGATGTCGGACGACTGCTCGTGGATGGCCGACAGGATACCGCACGAATTGCAGTCGAACTGGTACTCGCTCTTCGTATATCCGATGCGGTTGATGACGCGGCGCGCCACGCCCTGCACGTCGACATAGGCATCCGAACGCACTTCACCCGCCACGACCACCAGCCCGGTGGTGCACAGCGTTTCGCAGGCGACCTTCGAATTGGCATCGCGGCGCAGGAATTCGTCGAGGATGGCGTCGGAAATCTGGTCTGAAACTTTATCGGGGTGCCCCTCGGACACCGATTCCGATGTAAACAAAAAGCCCATTGTATACATTGTTTTATGGTATCGCATACTTCCCCCGGCCGATAGCCCGGAGCGGCCGCACCCACGGCTTACAGCCGTGCTGAAAAGGCTACGCTCCCTGAATCCCCTCCCCGGAGGGGACTTGGCGATACCACACAAAATAACCGGTACCGACAAACGGCTGACGTGGGCATGCAATTACCCGGTAAATAAATAAAAACGTATAAAATGGGAAAAATTGGCTGTTGGAATAAAAAATAAGCTGTTTTAGCGATTTTTTATTGTGGTTGCAATCAGTCAAATCTTTCCACATCTCCCCGCTTGACAGGCGGGACTGCAAAGATACGCAGGATTTTCACAATATGCAAAAAAAACATACCTTTGCATCCGACAATTCTTAACACACCGTATATGAAAAGATTTTTCCTCGCCGCACTGCTCCTGTTCGCCGCCGTGGCCTTCACGGGCTGCGACAACGATGACGACGACCTGTACGACACGCTCTCGGGGAGAGTCTGGGCGGGCGACCTGGGATTCTACCAGGACGGACGCATCCCTCTGGACAGCTATGTCTATTTCGGGGCGGACGGCTTCGGTACCGACGAGCTCCGCTACGCCGACACGGGGCGTTACCTCGACACGCTCAACATCCAGTGGGACGCCTACGACGACAAAATCTACATCAGCTACGGGCGGGCCGATTACCCGCGCGAACTGCGCAACGTATACATCCGCCGGGGCAGGCTGACAGGCGAACTTTTCATCGACGGGCAATACTACGACCGGATCACGCTCTACATGCAGTAATACAGCGGCACCTAATTATATATATAATGCTCCCCGGATCCTTGCTGAATCCGGGGAGCGTTTTTACGGAACGGCAGGTGCAATTCCTGCTGCGGGAGGTTCCGGCCCACGGTATCCGGACATGGCAAGGCCTTGCAAACAAGGCCCCGAATATGATTTCGGGGCCTTGTTCATTACGTATTTATCCGGCTCCCCGCATTCTACGGCGCAGGGAACCCGGACGATTATCTGCCGAGCAATTTCTTGACCTCGGCCGCCACCGTGGCACCGTTATAGCCGAACTTCTCGTCGAGCACCGTGTAGGGAGCCGACCAGCCAAAGTGGTCAAGGCCGTGGATCATGCCCTTCTCGCCCACAAGACCCATCAGGTTCACCGGAAGTCCCGATGTCAGGCCGTAGCGGACGACGCCGGCAGGCAGGATGCCCTCCTGATAGGATTTGGGCTGGTCACGGAACAGGCCCTCGCTCGGGACATTCACCACGCGCACCGAAATACCTTCGGCAGCAAGCAATTCGGCCCCTTCGACAAGCGTAGCGACCTCCGAGCCGGTAGCCACCATGACGACCTCGGGTTTAGCCGAATCCATCACCACGTAACCGCCCTTCGAAACCTGCGCGGCCTCTTCGCGGCGGCTCGTACCCAATGCCGGCAGCGTCTTGATGTTCTGGCGCGAGAGCACGAGCGCCACGGGGCGATGCTCCTCGACGGCCAGTTTCCAGGCCATGACCGTCTCGTCGCCGTCGGCAGGACGCAGCACAAGCATCGAACGCTCGTCGTGATGGTTCTTCAGGTGCTCCATCAGGCGTATCTGGGCTTCATGTTCGACGGGCTGGTGCGTCGGGCCATCCTCGCCCACGCGGAACGAGTCGTGTGTCCAGACATAGATCACGTGCAGGCGCATCAGCGCCGAAAGGCGCACGGCGGGTTTCATGTAGTCCGAAAAAACAAAGAAGGTGCCGCAGGCCGGGATCACGCCCCCGTGCAGCGCCATGCCGTTCGCCACGCAGGCCATCGTCAGCTCCGAGACGCCCGCCTGGAAGAACTTGCCGCTGAAATCGCCCTTCGTGAAAGCCTTGGTCTTCTTGAGGAAACCGTCGGTCTTGTCCGAATTGGAGAGGTCGGCCGAAGCCACGATCATATTTTCGATCTTCTCGGCAAAGACGCCCAACACCGTGGCCGACGCCGCACGCGTCGCAACGCCTGCCTTCACCTCGATGGATTTGTAGTCGATCTCGGGCAGGTGCCCCGAGAGGAACATGTCGAGCTTGCGGGCCAGCTCGCCGTGCTCGCCGCGCCACGTCTTCTCGACCCCGGCCTGGCGGGCAGCCCATGCACGGAGCGCTTCGCGGCGCTCGGCAAAGGCCTCGCGGCTCTCTTCGAACACGGCGAACGGGTTTTCAGGATCGCCCCCGAGGTTTTTCACCGTGGCGGCGAAATCGGCGCCTGCCGCCGTAAGCGGCTGCCCGTGGGTCGATACCTTGTCCTCGAAACTCCCGCCGTCGGTAGTGCGGGCACCCTTGCCCATGATCGTATGGCCGATGATGAGCGTCGGGCGTTCCGTTTCGGAATTGGCCGCCACGAGCGCCTCGCGGATTTCATTGATATTGTGCCCATCGACCGACAGTACGTTCCAGCCCCAGGCTTCGTATTTCATGGCCACGTTCTCGGTGTCCACCTCATCGACCTTGGTCGAGAGCTGGATGTTGTTCGAATCGTAGTACATGATGAAGTTGCTCAACCCCAGATGCCCTGCGATGCGTCCCACGCCCTGCGAGATCTCCTCTTCGACGGCGCCGTCGGAGATGTAGGCATAGGTCTTGTGCGCCATCCACTCGCCGAAGCGGGCCGCCATGAACCGCTCCGCGATGGCGGCGCCCAGCGCCATGGCATGTCCCTGCCCGAGCGGGCCCGAGGTATTCTCCACACCGCGCATCACGTCCACCTCGGGGTGGCCGGGCGTCACGCTGCCCCACTGGCGCAGCGATTGCAGGTCTTCGGTCGTATAGTATCCCGCCAGCGACAGCACCGAGTAGAGCATCGGCGACATATGCCCCGGATCGAGGAAGAAACGGTCACGGTAGGGGTAAGCCATGTTATCGGGGTCGTAACGCAGGAACTCGGTATAGAGCACCGTCACGAAGTCGGCACCGCCCATGGCGCCGCCGGGATGCCCCGATTTGGCTTTCTCGACCATGGCGGCCGAAAGGATACGGATATTGTCGGCCACACGGGTCAGTTTGGAATTGGTAGATGACATATCAGTCTGTGGTTTTATGGTTTTGTCTTAGGGTTCTCGCTGCAAAAGTAATAAAAAAGATATTATCCAACCTGTTTTAACTCCAAAATATTTGCTTTTTCTATCTTTTTCTTTGCATAAGGCAAAGTAACGGTAAATTTCCGCACATCCGTCGAGGGAATGTCGAACATCGTATCCATCATGATCGCCTCGCAGATCGAGCGCAGGCCGCGGGCGCCGAGCTTGAATTCGACGGCCTTGTCGACGATGTAGTCCAGCACCGCCTCGTCGAACGAGAGCTTCACGCCGTCCAGCTCGAACAGGCGCTTGTACTGTTTGACGATGGCATTCTTCGGCTCGGTGAGGATCGAGCGCAGCGCCTCGCGCGAAAGCGGCTGCATGTAGGTCAGCACCGGGAGACGGCCCACCAGTTCGGGAATCAGCCCGAAGGACTTGAGATCCTGCGGCGTGATGTACTGCATCAGGTTGCCGCGGTCGATCCGGTTGGCATTCAGGCGCCCGTATCCCATGGCGCGGGTGTTCAGACGCTGGGCAATCTTCTTCTCCACGCCGTCGAACGCACCCCCGCAGATGAAGAGGATATTGCGCGTGTCGACCTGGATGAACTTCTGCTCGGGGTGTTTGCGCCCGCCCTGGGGCGGTACGTTCACCACCGTCCCTTCGAGTATCTTCAGCAGCGCCTGCTGCACGCCCTCGCCCGAGACGTCGCGCGTAATCGAGGGGTTGTCGCCCTTGCGCGCGATCTTGTCGATCTCGTCGATGAAAACGATGCCCCGCTCGGCCTGCGCCACGTTGTAGTCGGCGACCTGCAGCAGCCGCGAAAGGATGCTCTCGACATCCTCGCCCACATAGCCCGCCTCGGTCAGCACGGTGGCATCGACGATCGTGAAGGGCACCTTGAGCAACCTGGCGATCGTGCGTGCCATGAGCGTCTTGCCTGTACCGGTGGGCCCCACGAGGATGATGTTCGACTTGTCGAGCTCGATGTCGTCGTCCTTGGGGGCGTAAAGCAGCCGTTTGTAGTGGTTGTAGACCGCCACCGCCATGTAGCGCTTGGCGTCGTCCTGTCCGATGACATACTGGTCGAGAAATTCCTTGATCTGCGCCGGCTTGAGCAGCTCCTCCATCTTGAGGGGCGCCGCGGCGGCACGCCGCTGCTCCGAGGCCACGTCGTTCTCGACGATGATCTTATAGCCGTTCTCGATACATTTGTTGCAGATATTGGCACCGTCCATGCCCTGGAACATGATCTCCACATCCCCGCGCTTGGCACCGCAGAACGAGCAGCTGTCGCCGCCCGTTCCGCCCCGATGGTTATTGTTGTTCTTATTCTGCGCCATCACTTCCCACGTTTTGAAAGAACCTCGTCGATCAGCCCGTACTCCTTCGCCTCGCGGGCCGAAAGCCAGTAATCGCGGTCGGCGTCCTTCTCGATCTTCCTGACCGAAACGCCCGAATGCGCTGCGAGTATTTCGTACAGCTCGCGCTTGGTCTTCATGATCTCACGCGCCGTGATCTCGATGTCCGACGCCTGTCCCTGCGCCCCGCCCAGCGGCTGGTGGATCATCACCCGCGAATGGGGCAGCGCCGAGCGTTTGCCCTTGGCGCCAGCGGTCAGGAGCACGGCGCCCATCGAGGCCGCCAGCCCGGTGCAGATGGTCGCCACGTCGGAATTGACGAGCTGCATGGTGTCGTAAATACCCAATCCGGCCGAAACCGACCCGCCGGGCGAATTAATATATATCTGTATGTCCTTTTCGGGATCGACAGATTCGAGGAAGAGCAGCTGTGCCTGGATGATATTGGCCGCGTCGTCGTAGATCGGCGCGCCGAGGAAGATGATGCGATCCATCATCAGGCGCGAGAAGACGTCCATCGTAGCGATGTTCAACTGGCGCTCCTCGATGATCGTCGGCGACACATACGATGCGCTGACCGACTGGAAGTCATGCAGTTTCAGCGAACTGATGCCGCAATGGTTCCGTGCGTATTTTTCAAATTCTGACATATCAAAAGCGAGCCCGGCGAATTCAGGTTTTACAAAGCATGTCGGGATTTTCGCTCATGGAACTCGTCGGACTCATATTACGGCGCTTCCGCGCACCGCATTCCATAATTAAAATCCCGCTGAACCTCCCTTTGCACAGGGAGAATTTCCATATATCCGGTTCTTTCGGCCGCCACCGGAAAAGGCGCTGAAACAAACAAAAGGACTTTGCAAACATCACGCCTGCAAAGTCCAAAGATAAGATTTTTTCCGCAAATACTAAAGTGCCTGGGCCAATTTAGCGAAATCCTCCGCAGATACGGCTTTTTCCGTCACCTTGATCTTCGATTTCACATCTTCGACGACCTTCGCTTCGTAGAGCTTCTCGTAAATCTTCTGGCCCTGATCCTTGTCGGCGAGGATCTTCTCGGCATAGCCGGCGAGCATATCCTCGGGCGCCGACGGCATCCCGTACTGCGCGAACTGCGCGGCGGCCAGCGACTTGGCCTCGGCGAGCGCCTCCTCCTTTGTTACGGAGAGGTTGTCCTGCTTGATGAAATGCTTCTGGAGGTAATTCCACGTGAACATCTTGAGGAACTGGTCGAAATCCTTGTCAATATCCTCCATCGAGAACTTGCCTTCGTTGATGGTAAAGAGCCAGCGCTTGAGGAATTTCTCGGGCATCTTCAGCGCGGCCTTCTTCACGAGGTAGTCACGCAGCTGGAGCGTGAAGAGGTAATCGCTTTCGCGGCGGAGCTCCTGCCCGATTTGTGCGTCGATGAACTTATCCAGCCCGGCCTCGTCGGTAACCTCGCCTGCGGGGAAGGCCATCTTGAAGAACTCCTCGTTCAGCTCCGGTTCGGCGAACTTGCGGATCTTGGTGATCTCCAGCGAGAATTCGGGGTTGATGCCCTCCAACTCGTCCTCCTTGACCTGCAGCACGGCAGCACGCTGCGACGGGTTCTTGTAAAGTTCGTTGACGTTGACCGTGGTCTTGAAGCCCACCTTCTTGCCGATGAACGGCTTGCGCTCCTCCTCCGACATCGAGATCAACCCGACGTAAGCGTCGGCAACGTTCATCTCGCCGTTGTCGAGCGTTACGGACAGCGCCTCGTCCGAGGTCACCTCGTCGGCGTCGACCAGGCGGCCGAAACGGCGCAGGTAGTTGGCACGGTAGTCGTCGTGCATCTTCTTGTCGACCTTGATCTTGTGGTAGGTCACCTTATCCTTGTCCGAAAGATCGAGTTTGATCTCGGGAGCTTCGCCGATCTCGAACACGAAATCGAACTCCTTGCCGTTTTCGAAATCGAAATCGCCCTGCTCCTCCGAAGGGATCACGTCGCCCAGATAGTCGATCTTCTCCTTCTGGAGATATTCGAACACGGCATTCGACGCCGTGCGGTACGACTGTTCGGCCAGCACGCCTTTGCCGTACATCTTCTTGACAAGGCCCATGGGCACCATGCCGGGACGGAAACCGGGGATATTGGCCTTGCGCTTGTACTCGCGCAGCTCCTTCTCGACGGCCTGGCCGTAATCCTCCTCGCCCACCGTCACCCGGAGCAGCGAGTTGTTTTCTTCGCGTTGTTCTCTTACGATCTTCATAATGAATGGTTGCTATATTGTTGTTATCCTATTTTTCCGTTCCGAAATCGGGTTGCAAAGATAGCGATTTTCACCGAGAAAGCAACAATTTTTCCAAATTATATGTATACCAGCCCGTTCGGCGGGAAACAGCGGGCAGGCGGAAGGTTGGCAGGCGACAAGCCGACAAAGGGCCAAGCGGCGGATGGACGGACAGGCAGGCGGCAGACCCGGCCGGTATACTGCCTGCCGGACGGCCAGGCGCTGCGGAGCTGTCCCGGACGTCCGCCGCCGCACCGATTGTGCAATGAACGATAAAAAATTCGTCATATGCCGGGTTTTTCGTATCTTTGCCTCCAAGTAAAACGAGAAAATGGAAAAGTTCGCAAGCGTCCTGTTATCCGGCCTACTGCTGGTAGCATGCGGCGGGAACCAGGCGCGGGCCAAGCGCCCCGAAGCCCCGGCAGCGCCGAAAGAATACACATATGCCGTACGGAGTGTACACCCCCACCCGACGACCAGTTACACGCAGGGGCTGCAATTCGCCGACGGCATGCTGTGGGAAGGCACCGGAGAGCACGGCGAATCGGTCGTGCAGACCCTCGACCTCGAAACCGGGCGCACGGAGGTGTTCGCACGGCTGCCGCAGGAGGATTTCGGCGAAGGGATCACGCTGCTCGACGGCAAGTTGTACCAGCTCACGTGGCAATCGAACAAAGCCTATGTCTACGACCTGGAAACAGGCAAGAAAATCAAGGAGTTCCGCTATCCAGGCGAAGGCTGGGGACTGACCACCGACGGGCAGAAGCTCTACATGTCGGACGGCACGGCCAATATCTACACGCTCGACCCTGCGACCTTCAAACGCGAGAAACGCACGACGGTGACGCTCAAAGGCATAGCGATCAATTTCCTCAACGAACTGGAGTGGATCGGCGGCAAGTTGTGGGCCAACGTCTACACGACCGACCAGATCGTCATTATCGACCCGGCGACGGGCGTGGTCGAAGGGGTCGTAGACCTCACGGGACTGTTGCCCGACGAGGAGGTTACGCCCACGACCGACGTACTGAACGGCATCGCATACGATGCCGCCGGGAAGCGCATCTTCGTGACCGGCAAGAACTGGAGCAAACTCTTCGAAATAGAAATCATCGGAAAGTAAATGGCAAACAAGTTATACGAGGTGCTCGAATCCCGCATCCTGCTGCTCGACGGCGGCTTCGGCACCATGGTGCAGCAGTACGGATTCACGGAGGAGGATTACCGCGGCGAACGGTTCCGCGACTGGAACGTACTGCTCAAAGGCTGCAACGACCTGCTGGCGGTGACACGCCCCGGGGCGGTGCGCGAAATACACGTAAAATACCTGCAGGCGGGTGCCGACATCATCGAGACCGACTCTTTCAACGCCAACGCCGTGTCGCTGGCCGACTACGGGCTGGAGGCATACGCCTATGAGATTTCGCGCGCGGCGGCCGGGGTGGCACGCAGCGCAGCCGACGAATTCACGGCCCGCAACCCGCTCAAACCCCGTTTCGTGGCGGGCTCGATGGGCCCGACCAACCGCACGGCCTCGATGTCGGCCGACGTCGGAAACCCCGCAGCCCGCGAGGTGACCTTCACGCAGCTGGCCGAAGCCTACACCGAACAGGCGCGCGGCCTCGTGGACGGCGGCGCGGATGTCCTGTTGGTCGAAACCGTTTTCGACACGCTCAACGCCAAGGCCGCCCTCTACGCCATCGACACGCTGGCCGCCCAGCTCGGACGCGCAATCCCCGTCATGATCTCGGGCACGCTGGCCGACGCCAGCGGCCGCACCCTCTCGGGACAGACCGTCGAGGCTTTCTACGCCTCGGTATCGCATGCGCGGCTCCTCTCCGTCGGCTTCAACTGCGCCTATGGCGCCCGACAACTGATGCCCTACCTCGAACGGCTGGCCGCGGTGGCCGAATTCCGCATCTCGGCACACCCCAACGCCGGGCTCCCCAATGTCATGGGCGGCTACGACGAAACACCCGAGATGTTCGCCCGCGACGTCGGCGAATACATGCGCCGCGGGCTGGTAAACATCGTCGGCGGATGCTGCGGCACCACGCCGGCACATATCTTCGAGCTGGCGAAGATCGCAGGGAACTACGCCCCGCGCCCCGTGCCGGCACCCAAACATGTCACGACGCTGAGCGGCCTCGAACCGCTGCGCATCGTCCCCGAAGCCAATTTCGTGAACGTCGGCGAACGCACCAACGTCGCAGGCTCGGCCAAATTCGCGCGGCTGATCCGCGAAGGCAACTACGAGGAGGCGCTCTCCGTCGCCCGCGCCCAGGTCGACGCCGGGGCACAGATCGTCGACGTCTGCATGGACGACGGGCTGATCGACGGTGCGGAGGCCATGCGCACGTTCCTCAACCTGATGGCGTCGGAACCCGAGATAGCCCGCGTGCCGGCGATGATCGACTCGTCGAAATGGGAGGTGCTCGTGGCCGGGTTGCAGGTCACACAGGGCAAGGCCGTCGTGAACTCCATATCGCTCAAGGAGGGCGAAGCCGAATTCCTGCGCCGCGCGCAGGAGATACACCGCTACGGTGCGGCCGCCGTGGTGATGCTCTTCGACGAGCGGGGACAGGCCGACACCTACGAACGTAAGACGGAGGTGGCCTCACGCGCCTACAAACTGCTCACCGATGCGGGATTCCCTGCCGAGGACATCATCTTCGACCCCAACGTGCTGGCCGTGGCGACGGGAATCCCCGAGCACGACAGCTATGCCAAAGCCTTTATCGACGCCACGCGCTGGATCAAGCACAACCTGCCCCATGCCAAGGTCTCGGGCGGCGTGTCGAACCTCTCGTTCGCCTTCCGCGGCAACAACGCCGTGCGCGAGGCGATGCACTCGGCGTTCCTCTACCACGCCATCCGTGCCGGGATGGACATGGGCATCGTCAACCCGCAGATGGTGCGGGTTTACAGCGAGATAGAGCCCGAACTGCTCGAACGGGTCGAGGACGTGATCCTCTGCCGGCGTCCGGACGCTGCCGAACGGCTCACCGAATATGCCCAGCAAGTGCGCACGGTTGCCCAGACGCAGCCCCAGGCTCCCGACGCATGGCGCGCGGGGACGCTCGGCGAGCGCATCGGCCACGCAATGCTCAAAGGCGTGGCGGATTTCATCGAGCAGGATGCGCTGGAGGGTTACGAAACCCTGGGCAGCCCGATGGCCGTGATCGACACGCTGCTGATGCCCGCCATGGAGCATGTCGGCACGCTCTTCGGCGAAGGCAAGATGTTCCTGCCGCAGGTCGTGAAAACCGCCCGCGTGATGAAGCGCGCCGTGGCGGCGCTTACGCCCTACATTGAGCAGGGGGCGGCCGGGGTGTCGAACCGCGCGGGCAAGGTGCTGATCGCCACCGTGAAAGGCGACGTGCACGACATCGGAAAGAATATCGTGGCGGTCGTGATGGCCTGCAACGGATACGAAATAAAGGATCTGGGGGTGATGGTCGAGTCGCAGCGCATCGTCGACGAGGCGGTGGCGTGGGGCGCCGACTGCATCTGTCTGAGCGGGCTGATCACCCCGTCGCTCGACGAGATGGCGCATGTCTGCGAGGAGCTGGAACGCCGCGCCCTGCGCATCCCGGTCATTATCGGCGGGGCGACGACCTCCGACCTGCACACGGCGGTGAAGATCGCCCCGGTCTACGCGGGCGTGGTTGTCCATTCGCCCAACGCCAGCCGCAACAGCCAGATACTGGCACAACTGCTGGGCTCCGACGGGGCGCTTTACGCCGACAAAGTCCGCACCGGACAGCAGGCTATGCGGAGCGAATACGAGCACGCCGAGCGCACGCGCAACCTGATCCCGATCGCCGAGGCGCGCAAAGCCCGCAAGGGCGCCACACCGCACCGTCCCGTCGTACCGGCGCACCCCGGACGGATGGTCTTCCCCGATTTCGACGTGGCCGATGCCGAGCCCTACATCGACTGGAACTTCTTTTTCCCGGCATGGGGGCTGAAAGGGCGTTACCCCGAGATCCTCGACCACCCCGAAAAGGGGGAGGAGGCCCGCAAGGTATTCGCCGACGCGCAGGCGCTGCTGGCACGTATCCGCGACGAGCGACTGCTCACGCTGCAGGCCGCCGTAGGCATCTTCCCGGCGCGTTCCGAGGGCGACGACATCTGGATCACAGACCCCAAGGGCCGCGAACACCGCTTGGCGATGCTCCGCAACCAGACCCGCGGGCAGGAAAACCTCTCGCTGGCGGACTTCATCGCCCCCAAAGGCGATTGGATCGGCTGCTTCGCCGTGACGGCGGGCATCGGGCTGAAGGAGCTGTGCGAAAAATTCCGCGCTGCGGGCGACGACTACAACGCCATCATGGCCAAGCTGCTGGCTGACCGCCTGACCGAGGCGTTCGCCGAAGCCGTGCACTCGTTCGTGCGGCGGCAGATGTGGGGCTACGAAACCGGCGAAGCGCCCACTCCCCGGCAGGTCATCCGCGGCGAATACCGCGGCCGCAGGATGGCGTTCGGCTACCCGGCGTCACCCGACCACTCGCTCAAGCGCGAGGTCTTCGACCTGCTGGCGGCTGAGCTGACCACGGGCATGAAACTCACGGAAAATTACATGGTCGATCCCGGGGAGGCACTCTGCGGACTGCTGCTGGCCGACGCGGACTACTTCTCGGTCGGCACGGTCGACACCGAACAACTGCTCGACTATGCCCGGCGCCTCGGGCTTGATGTCGAACTGGTCAAAAAACTCATACCGCATAATATCTAAAACCCCATGAATGTCGTAGACATCATCAATAAAGCCATTTCGGAACGCCGTACGCGCTTTGCCTTCGAACTGCTGCCGCCGCTCAAAGGAGACGGCTGCTGCGGCGTCTTCGGAAGCATCGACCGGCTGATCGGCTTCGACCCGGCCTACATCAACGTGACGTTCCACCGCGAAGGCATCAAGCAGGCGGTGCGCCCCGACGGCAGCGTCGAATGGCACGTCGTGCGCCGCCGCCCCGGCACGGTAGGCATCTCGGCCGCCATCCAGAAGAAATACGACGTGGAAGTCGTGCCGCACCTGATCTGCGGCGGGCAGTCGAAATACGACATCGAGGATGCGCTGATCGACCTCGATTTCCTCGGCCTGCACAACGTACTGGCGCTGCGCGGCGACAAGTCGCAGAACGAAAAGTTCTTCATGCCCCACCCGCAGGGACATACGCATGCCGTCGACCTCGTGCGGCAGATCGCGGCCATGAACCGCGGCCAGTTCGTCGACGGCGAGGTCGAGGAGTGCCACCACTCGAAATTCTCGATCGGCGTGGCGGGCTATCCCGAGGTGCACGCCGAGGCGCGCGACATCACCTCGGACATCGCCCGCCTGCGCGACAAGGTCGACGCCGGGGCGGAGTATGTCATCACGCAGATGTTCTTCGACAACGCCAAATACTTCGACTTCGTGCGCCGCTGCCGCGAAGCGGGGATCACCGTGCCGATCATCCCCGGCATCAAGCCCCTCTCGACGCTGCGCCACCTGGAAATACTGCCCGAAACGTTCGGCGTGAAGCTGCCCGAGGAACTCGTGCGCGAAGTCAAGGCGCATCCCGACGGCGTGCGCGAAGTGGGAACCGAGTGGGCCATCGCCCAAAGCCGCGAACTGATGGCCGCAGGCGTGCCCGTGCTGCACTACTACACGATGAGCCGCACGACGAACATACAGAAAATCGTCAAGGCGGTTTTCTGATCCAAACCGATAAAACAGAGAATCAATGGAACCTGTCGAATTCCGCCGCCGCCTGCATGCGCACCCCGAATTGTCGTTCAAGGAACACGACACGGCGGCG
>OCQA01000530.1_pt1 | contig 38047 bp, 29 predicted proteins | sample 1538571 | NCBI WGS metagenome assembly OCQA01 (sample SAMN04571708, study PRJEB22368) | human gut metagenome | biome: human gut; material: stool | host: Homo sapiens | place: Luxembourg | collected 2012-09-28 | reverse complement strand
AGCAAATTGCCCGCGCCGCGAATTTCAAGGTCGCGCATCGCGATGCGGAAGCCCGAGCCGAACTCCGCGTATTCGCGGATGGCGGTCAGGCGCTTGGCGGCGACCTCGGTGAGGATCTTGCCCGGGCGGTAGGTCATATAGGCGTAGGCGCGGCGCGCGCTGCGCCCGATGCGCCCGCGAATTTGATGGAGCTGCGCAAGGCCGAGGCGATCGGCGTCCTCAATGACAAGGGTGTTGACATTCGGAATGTCGATGCCCGTTTCGATGATGGTGGTGCAGACCAGGATCTGCGCCTCGCCGTCGGAAAACTGCTGCATCACATGGCTCAGGCCCTTTTCGTCCAGCTTGCCGTGCGCGACCGCAATGCTGACCTCCTCGCCGAGGAGCTTTTTGAGCTGCGCGGCACAGCGGTCGATGGTCTCCACACGGTTGTGCAGGTAGTAGACCTGCCCGCCGCGCGAAAGCTCGCGCCGGATGGCTTCGGCGATCACGCCCCAATCGTGCTCGAGTACATAGGTCTGCACCGGCTGACGGTCCTGCGGCGGCATCTCGATGGTAGACATATCGCGGATGCCCGACAGCGCCATGTTCAGTGTGCGCGGAATGGGCGTCGCGGAGAGCGTGAGCGTGTCCACCTGCTTGGAAAGCTCCTTGAGCTTTTCCTTGTGCGTCACGCCGAAGCGCTGCTCCTCGTCGATGACGAGCAATCCGAGGTCCTTGAAGTGCAGTCCCTTTTGCAGCAGCGAGTGCGTGCCGATGAGCAGGTCGATCTTCCCCTCCGCCGCGCTTTGCAAAATCTTTTTCTTCTGCGCCGGCGTCTTGAAGCGCGAGAGCACCTCGATCGTCACCGGAAAGCTGCGGAAGCGGTTGATGGCGGTGGCGTAATGCTGCTGCGCCAGCACGGTGGTCGGCACCAGGATCGCCGCCTGCTTGCCGTCGAGCACGCATTTCATCACCGCGCGCAGCGCGACCTCCGTTTTGCCGTAGCCCACATCGCCGCAGAGCAGGCGATCCATCGGGCGCGAGCGCTCCATGTCGCTCTTGATCTCCGCGATGGCGCGAAGCTGATCGTCCGTCTCCTCATAGTCGAAGGCGTCCTCAAACTCGCGCTGCCAGGTGGAGTCCGGCGAAAAGGCGAAGCCGGGGCGGCGCTGCCGTTCGGCGTAGAGCTTGATAAGCCCCTTGGCAAGATCCTTCGCCGCGGCCTTGGCGCGGGATTTGGCCTTCGTCCAGTCCGTGCCGCCGAGCTTGTTCAGCTTGACGTGCTCGCCCTCCTCCCCGCCGCCGTGGCTGCCGATGTACTTCGACACCATATCGAGCTGCGTCGCGGGAACGTACAGGCTGTCGCTGCCGGCGTAGGCGATCTTGATATAATCCTTGTCCGCGCCGTCCACGCGGATGCGCTCCATGCCGACAAAGCGGCCGATGCCGTGGCGCTGGTGAACGACGAGGTCGCCCGGCGTCAGGTCGGTGTAGGAGCGGAGCTTCTGACGGCTCGAATCCTTTTTCTGCCGCACCGCGCGCGGCGCTTTGCCGCTGACCGGCGCAAGAAGCTGCCCCTCGGTCAGAATGACAAGGCGGAGCTGCGGGTATTCGCAGCCCGCGCTCAGCGCGCCGAGGCCGATGACGGTCTCGCCCGCGGCGGGCAGCGTCTGATCGGAGAGATCGAGCCGTGCGCGCACGCCGCGCTCCTCCAGAAGGCGGTGAAAATTCCTCGCGCGCGTTTCGTTGCCGCAGAGCACCAGCACGCCGCTGCCCGCGGCAAGATAGTGCTCCATGTCCGCGGCGGCGGTCTCAAGGCTGCCGCCGTAGGACGGCAGCTGCCGCGCGTTGATGCTGAGCATCGCCCGCGGCAGGGCCAGATAGCGCGAGGTCGGCAGGCTGTCGCACAGGAGCAGCGGGAAGCTGCCCCGCAGCCGCCGCGTCAGGTCCTCAAGCTCGACCGCGAGCGAGGCGAACTGCCCCGCGAGCACGCCCTCCTCCAGCAGGATCTTCAGGTCCTCGCCCCATTCAAAGGCGCAGCCCTTCGCGCGCTCCATGACGCGGCTGCCCTCGCAGACGAGCACGATGCTCCCCTCCGGCAGATAGTCCGCCGCGCAGACGGCGGTCGGGTAGGCGGCGGCAAGGTAGCGGTCCATGCCGCCGAGCGGCAGGCCCTCGCGCAGGCGGTCCATATCCGCGCGGATCGCTGCGGCGGTCTTTTCCGTGGTCACCTTTTTTGCCAGCTGCGCCGCGGCGTGCTCCATACGCGCGAGCATCGCGTCCCGTCCGCCCTCGGCGGCAAAGGGCAGCACCTCGGCGGCGGGCAGAACAGTCAGCTCCTCAAGGTTTTTCGTGCGGCGCTGCGTGGCGACGTCAAACTCGCCCATCGCGTCAATCTCGGTATCAAAAAATTCGACGCGCACCGGTGCGCTCATCGGGGAATAGACGTCTAAAATGCCGCCGCGCACGGCGAACTGCCCCGCGCCCTCGACCTGCTCGCAGCGGACATAGCCCGCGGCGGTCAGGCGTTCGGCGAGCGCGCGCAGATCGTGCTCCTCCCCGAGCCGGAGCGTGAGCACCGCGTCGCGCAGCGCCGTCGGCGGCAGCGTGCGCTGCAGCATACCGTCCACCGTCGCCACGACGATGCCCGTCCTGCCGAACGCCATGCGGCACAGCGCGTCCAGCCGCTCCTGCTCAAAGCTGTGGGAGGCAGAAACGCGGTCGCGCAGCTGCCATTCGCGGGCAAAGAGCGTCACGCACTCCTCCCCTGTCAGGGCGGCGAGATCTGCGGCCATGCGCCGCGCCTCCTGCTCGTCGGCGCAGAGGACGGCGAGGGGACGCTTGGTCTCCTGCCGCAGCGCCGCGCCGAGCATCGCGCGGTGTACGCCGCTCACGCCGCTGACCGCCGCCGGCCCCGTGCCGAAGCGGATGATCTCCTCCAGCTCCCGCAGCTCCGGTAGCGCCATCATTTGCCGGTTCAGCTCCTGCATGAATGTCCCCTCCTTTTTCGCCGCAACGCGCAAAAGGGCGCAGATCGTCCCCGGTCGGACGGTCTGTACCCACACACATCGTTTTCCGTGTTCTCCTGAGATGTCCGAAAAGAACTTCTCCTCCGGCAGTATACTACGCCGGAGGAGAAAAGTAAATAAACGAATGATAAACTTTTCGCGCAGGCGGCTCTGCCGCCCGCCGCGCAGCGTTTTCTCAGTTGAAGCGGTTCTGCGCCTCGGTCACGCCGCGGGAGATGATGCACTCCGCCGCGTCGAGCGCGCGGTCGAGCGCCTCGTCCACGATCTTCCTCTCCTGCGCGGAGAAGCTGCCGATCACCCAGTCCACCATGTCGTAGTCCGGATGGCTCGGCGCGCCGACGCCGACCTTCACGCGCGGGAACACATCGGTGCCGAGGTGGGCGATGATGTTCTTGATGCCGTTGTGCCCGCCGGCGGAGCCCTTGTCGCGGATGCGCAGCTTGCCGAGCGGCAGCGAAACGTCGTCGTAGATAACGAGCACATGGTCGCTCGGGATCTTATAGAACCGCGCCGCCTCGCCCACCGCCTCGCCGGAGAGGTTCATATAGGTCTGCGGCATCATCAACAGCACACGCGCCCCGCCGAATTCGATCAGCTCCGTCAGCGCGCGGAAGCGCAGGCGGTTGCAGCGCAGGCCCTGCTTGTCAATGAGCCGCTCGGCGGCCATGAAGCCGATGTTGTGGCGCGTGTTCTCGTACTGCTTGCCGTAGTTCCCCAGACAGACGAGCAGCCACTCCGCGGGACCGGTGACTTTCTTTCCAAAAAACATGACGATAACCCTCGTATAAAAAAGAGCGGCCTTCCGCCGCTCTTTTTGAAATGCCCTTAGTTGAACAGCTTTGCGATGGAGATCTCCTGATAGGTGCGCTCGATCGCCTCGGCGAACATGGGCGCGACGGTCAGGTACTTGATGCGGGCCTTGGCCAACTCCGCTTCGCCGACGGGAGCGGGAATGGTATCGAGCAGCGCCAGCTCCTCGATGCAGCTCGCCTCAAGGCGCTCAAGCGCGGGGCCGGAGAGAACGCCGTGGCTCGCGCAGGCGTAGACCTTCTTCGCGCCGCCGACTTCAACGACCGCCTTGGCGGCGTTGCAGAGGGAGCCGGCGGTATCGACCATATCGTCGAAGAGGATGCACTCCTTGCCCTCGACATCGCCGATAACATTCATGACCTCGCACTGGTTGGCCTTCTGGCGGCGCTTATCGACGATGGCAAGGTTCATGTGCAGCTTCTGGGCAAAGGTGCGGGCGCGGGCAACGGAGCCGACGTCGGGGCTGACGACGACCATATCCTCGCAATGCGCGCCGAACTTCTTGGCGTAGTAATCAACGAAGATGGGGTTGCCGAACAGGTTATCCACGGGAATGTCGAAGAAGCCCTGGATCTGGTTGGCGTGCAGGTCCATGGTCAGCACGCGGTCAACGCCCGCGGCGACGAGCATATTGGCAACGAGCTTGGCGGAGATGGGATCGCGGCTCTTGGCCTTGCGGTCCTGACGGGCATAGCCGAAGTAGGGCATGACCGCGGTGATGCGGCCCGCGCTGGCGCGGCGGCACGCGTCGACCATGATGAGCAGCTCCATGAGGCTGTCGTTGACGGGCTTGCAGGTGGACTGGATGAGGAACACGTCGCTGCCGCGCACGGTCTCATACAGAGAGACGGAGGCCTCGCCGTCCGCGAAGCTCTTGACCTCGCTCTCGCCGAGCTTGGTGCCGATGATCTTGCAGATGTCCGCTGCGAGCTTGGGGTTGGCGTTGCCGGTGAAGATCTTGATGTCCTTGCCGTGAGAAATCATTGTTTCCACTCTCCCTTGGTAATTTTTTTATGTAAAAGTTTTTACTTTTCCTTCTTGCCGAGCAGGGCGCGGCGGCGGGCCGCCCACCCCTCCTTGACCGTCTGCTTCATGCGGGCGAGCGCCAGCGCGTCGGCGGGCACGTCGTCCGTAATGGTGGAGCCGGCGGCGATGTAGCTGCCCTCGCCCACCTTGACCGGCGCGACCAGATTGGTGTTGCAGCCGATGAAGCTGTCGTCCCCGATGGTGCAGCGGTATTTTTTGAAGCCGTCATAATTCGTCGTGACCGTGCCGCAGCCGAAATTCACGCGCTCGCCGCAGTCGCTGTCGCCGACGTAGGTGAGGTGCGAGATCTTCGTGCCGTTACCGATGACGGAGTTCTTGATCTCCACAAAGTCGCCGACCTTGACGTGGTCGCCGATGGTCGAATTGGGCCGCACATAGGCGAACGGTCCCACGGTCGTATGGCTGCCGATGGAGCTCTCGTTCGTCTGCGAGGCGTTGATCTCCGTAAAGTCGCCCACGGTGCAGTCGCGCACCATGGCGTTCGGGCCGATCGTGCAGTGCTCGCCGATGACCGTCTCGCCGCGCAGGATGGTCCCGGGCAGGAGCGTCGTTCCCGCACCGATCTTCACACGCGGGTCGATGTAGACGCTGTTCGTGTCCATAACGATCACGCCGTTCGCCAGATGCTTTTCCATGATCTTCTGGCGGCACATCGGCTGCGCGGCGCGCAGCTCCTCGGTGTCGCCCACCGGCAGGAAGCCCTTGGAGATCTCACAGCCCTTGGGGAACGCGGCAAACGCGCCGTGCTCGCGCAGCACGTCGCAGCAGGCGTCCGCCGGAGCGGAATACACCGCGCCGCCGGAGAACACGCCCACCGGCAGCACCACGCCGTTGACGATCAGAATGCTGCCCGTTTCGCCCTCAAGGAGCTTCAAAAGCTCCTCCGCGTGCTTCGCGCCGTCAACAAAGGTGACGTCCGCGTCCTTGGGCAGATAAGGCTTCATCTGCTCCTGCGCGGAAACGTCGGAAACAATAAAAAGCCGCTCAATGCCGCGCCCGCACAGCTCCGCGCACATCCACGTCAGGACGGGGCAGAACAAAATGGGCTGCAGCATCAGCGGCGTCTTCTCTTCGGTACAGGCGATGTTGTCCGGCATGAAAAGCACGGCGATCTTCTGGTCCATCGGATAGTCCCCTCCTTTGCATCCGCTTCTATTTTTATCTGTATTATACCAAACCTTTTTGAAAAATCCACCTTTTCCTGCAATTTTCCCAAAAAGTTTTTCATGCTCTGCATGAATTCATGCAATGCGCAAAATAATGTTAAAGAAAGTGAGTTTTATGGTTGATTTCGTAAACTTTAAGAGGTATAATAAGCAGACTTTCGGAAAAAGGTGGGATGGTTCCGTGCTGAATATCGTGCTCGTTGAGCCGGAGATCCCGCAGAATTGCGGCAACATCGCACGCACCTGCGCCGCGACCGGTTCGCAGCTGCACCTCGTCAAGCCGCTCGGTTTCGACATTTCCGACCGCGCCGTCAAGCGCGCGGGGCTGGACTACTGGCATCTGGTCGAGGTCAGCACCTACGAAAACCTCGCCGACCTCTTTGAACAGCACCCCGAGGCCGCCGCGGACTGCTGGCTCGCCACGACCAAGGCGCCGCAGGACTACTGCGAGGCGGAATTTCACGATGGCTGCTGGCTCTTCTTCGGCAAGGAGACCGCCGGTCTGCCCGAGGACTTCCGTCTGGCGCATTATGAACGCTGCATCCGCCTTCCCATGCGCGCCGAGGCGCGCAGCCTGAACCTGAGCAATTCCGTCGCCATTCTGACCTACGAGGCTCTCAAGCAGCTCGGCTTCCCCGGGCTCAAGGGCACCGGCGAGATGGCGGAGCAACTGGACTGATCCGTAAACATTCACATAGAAGGAGCGTCATCATGAACTACAACAAGAAGACTGTGTACGACATCGACGTGGCGGGCAAGAAGGTCCTGCTGCGCTGCGACTTCAACGTCCCCCAGGACAAGGCCACCGGCGCGATCACCTCGGATAAGCGCATCGTCGCCGCTCTGCCGACCATCCGCTACCTGCTCGGGCAGGGCGCGGCGGTCATCGCCTGCTCGCACCTCGGCAAGCCCGAGCCGAGCTTTGAAAAATGGGTGAAGAAGCAGACGGAAAAGGGCAAGGACCCCGCCGAGCTGACGGAGGAAAAGTGGCAGAAGTCCTTAAAGAAGCTCACCCTCGCCCCCGTTGCCGAGCGTCTTTCCGAGCTCCTCGGCAAGCCGGTCGTCTTCGCGCATGACGTCGTCGGTCCCGACGCCAAGGCCAAGGCCGCGGCGCTCAAGGGCGGCGAGATCATGCTGCTCGAGAACACCCGCTTTGAAAAGGGCGAAACCAAGAACGATCCGGCGCTTGCCAAGGAGCTTGCCTCCATGGCCGAGGTCTACGTCTCCGACGCCTTTGGCTCCGTCCACCGCGCGCACGCCTCCACCGCCGGCGTGGCGGCGTACCTCCCCGCCGTCTCCGGCCTGCTGGTCGCCAAGGAGCTGGAGGTCATGGGCAAGGCGCTCGACGATCCCAAGCGTCCGTTCGTCGCGGTGCTCGGCGGCGCAAAGGTCAGCGATAAGATCGCCGTTATCAACAATCTGCTCGAAAAGGCCGACACCGTCATCATCGGCGGCGGCATGGCCTACACCTTCGCCAAGGCGCAGGGCGGCGAGATCGGCAAATCCCTGCTCGAGGCGGACAAGTGCGCCTACGCGCTCGAGATGATCGAGAAGGCCAAGGCAAAGGGCGTCAAGCTCCTGCTGCCGGTGGATACCGTGGCGGCGAAGGAGTTCGCCGCCGACGCCGAGCCGGTCGTGGTGGACGCGATGCACATTCCCGCCGACATGATGGGCATGGACATCGGTCCCAAGACCATTGAGCTTTTCTGCGCGGCGACGCGCGGCGCGGGTACCATCGTCTGGAACGGCCCCATGGGCGTTTTCGAGTTCCCCGCCTTTGCCAACGGCACTAAGGCCATGGCCAAGGCGCTCGCCGAGAGCGGCGCCGTGACCATCATCGGCGGCGGCGACAGCGCGGCGGCCGCCGAGCAGCTCGGCTTCGCCGACAAGATCACGCACATCTCCACCGGCGGCGGCGCGTCGCTTGAGTTCCTGGAGGGCAAGGAGCTGCCGGGCGTCGCCTGCCTGCTGGATAAGTAATAACATCGTTCTGCCCGCGCAGCGACGCGACCGAGCGTCAGCGCAGGGAGCCGCGCGTCAGCGCGCGTTCCGATCAGGGGCATCCCCACGGGGGATGCTGCCGGGCGTCGCCTGCCTGTTGGATAAGTAAGATTTTCAGAAAACATTTTTATATATTTAGGAGAGCATTTACCATGAATCGCAGATATCGCAAAACCATCATTGCCGGAAACTGGAAAATGAACAAGACCGCCACCGAGGCCAAAAAGTTTGCGGACGATTTCAAGGCTCTGCTGCCCAAGACCAAGTGGTGCGACGTGGTCGTGTGCGTGCCGAGCGTGGACATTTCCGCCGCCGTGCGCGCCTTTAAGGACAGCCGCGTGGCCGTCGGCGCACAGAATCTTTTCTATGAGGATCACGGTGCTTACACCGGCGAAGTCAGCGCCGCCATGCTGTGCGACCTCGGCGTGAAGTACGTCATCGTCGGCCACAGCGAGCGCCGCGCCATGTTCGGCGAGACCGATGCCATCGTCAACAAGAAGGTCCACGCCGCGCTGAATGCCGGCCTCAACCCCATTATCTGCGTGGGCGAGAGCCTTGACCAGCGCGAGATGGGCGTGACGATGGAGCTTATCGCCCTGCAGGTCAAGTCCGCGCTCGCGGGCGTGGCCGCGGAGAATATCCGCCGCTGCGTCATCGCCTACGAGCCCATCTGGGCCATCGGCACCGGCAAGACCGCCACCGGCGAGCAGGCCGCCGAGGTCTGCGGCTTCATCCGCGCCACCATCCGCGCCATGTACGGCGCGCGCATCGCCCGCTCCGTCACCATTCAGTACGGCGGCTCGATGAATCCCGCCAACGCTGCCGAGCTGCTCGGCCACGAGGACATTGACGGCGGTCTGATCGGCGGCGCGTCCCTCGACGCCGGCAAGTTCATGGACATCGTCAACGCAGCCAATCAGGGCTGAGCGAAAGGAGTCCTTGCGATGAATAAAACCCCCACCACCCTTATCATTATGGACGGCTTCGGTCTGAGCGATGAGGTCAAGGGCAACGCCGTGCGCGGCGCAAACACGCCCGTGCTCGACCATCTGAACGGCGAGTACGCGCATACGCAGCTCTCCGCCTCCGGTCTGGACGTGGGCCTGCCCGCCGGTCAGATGGGCAACAGCGAGGTCGGCCACACCAACATCGGCGGCGGCCGCGTGGTCTTTCAGGACCTGCCGCGCATCTCCCGCGCCATTGAGGACGGCACCTTCTTTGAAAATCCCGCCTACAACGCCGCGATGGACGCCTGTCTGGAAAAGGGCACGGCGCTGCACCTCTACGGACTGCTCTCCAACGGCGGCGTACACTCCACCGTGGAGCACGTCTGGGCGCTTTTGAAGATGGCCGGCATCAAGGGCCTCAAGCGCGTGTACCTGCACTGCTTCCTCGACGGGCGCGACGTCTCCCCCACCTCCGGCGCGGACTTCGTCGCCGAGGCGCAGAAAAAGTGCGCCGAGCTCGGCGTCGGCAAGATCGCGACCGTCATGGGCCGCTACTACGCCATGGACCGCGACAAGCGCTGGGACCGTCTTGAGCGCGCCTACGACGCGATGGTCTACGGCGAGGGCATCCAGAATCCCGATCCCGTCGCCGCCATCCGGGAATCCTATCAGAATGGCGTGACCGATGAATTTGTGGAGCCCGTCGTCTGCGACAAGGAGGGCACCATCTCCGACAACGACGCCATCATCTTCTTCAACTACCGCCCCGACCGCGCCCGCGAGATCACCCGCGCGTTCGTCGATCCCGCGTTCGACGGCTTCCAGCGCGAGTATTTCCCCGTCACCTACGTCTGCAACACCGAGTACGACGCCACGATGCCGAACGTGCTCGTCGCGTTCCCGCGCATCATGATCCATAACGGCCTCGGCGAATACCTCAGCAAGCTCGGCCTGACGCAGCTGCGCATCGCGGAGACCGAGAAGTACGCCCATGTCACGTTCTTCTTCAACGGCGGCGTTGAAGCGCCCTACCCCGGCGAGGACCGCGTGCTCGTCGCCTCTCCCAAGGTCGCGACCTACGACCTCCAGCCCGAGATGAGCGCCTACGAGGTCACGGAAAAGTGCGTCGAGCGCATTGAGTCCGGCGCGTATGACGTCATCATCCTCAACTTTGCCAACTGCGACATGGTCGGTCACACCGGCAACTACGACGCCGCCGTCAAGGCCGTCGAGACCGTGGATGAGTGCGTCGGCAGGGTCGTGGACGCGACGCTCAAGATGGGCGGCATCGCCATGATCACCGCCGACCACGGCAACGCCGAGCAGATGCTGCAAAGCGACGGCGTGAGTCCCATGACCGCGCACACCACGAATCCCGTGCCCTTTATCCTCTGCGGCGCGGGCAACGAGCTGCGTGAGGGCCGCCTTGCCGACATCGCCCCCACCATTCTCGACGTGATGGGGCTCGAAAAGCCCGAGGAGATGGACGGTCAGAGCCTTATCCTCCGCTGAGCGCATAAGTCTTCTCAAAATCAGCCATACTTCGGTATGGCTGATTTTTTATTTTTCAGGAGGTCATGCGATGAACCGTTCCATCGTACACATTCACGCTCGCGAGATCCTGGATTCCCGCGGCAACCCCACGCTGGAAACGCAGGTAAGGCTGGAGGACGGCTCGCTCGGCGTCGCCGCCGGTGCCTCGACCGGCGCGCACGAGGCCGTCGAGCTGCGCGACGGCGACCGTGCGCGCTACGGCGGCAAGGGCGTCCTGCACGCGCAGGCGCACGTCAACAACGAGATATTCGATCTGCTGCGGGGCTTCGACGCGCGGCAGCAGGGCCCGCTCGATCAGGCCATGCGCGAGCTGGACGGCACGGAAAACAAATCGAGGCTCGGCGCAAACGCCATCCTCTCCGTCTCGCTCGCGGCGGCCCGCGCCGCGGCGGCGAGCGAGGGACAGCCTCTCTGGCGGTATCTCGGCGGTCAGAGCGCCTGCACGCTCCCTGTGCCGCTGATGAACGTGCTCAACGGCGGCGCACACGCGGGCAACCCGCTCGACATTCAGGAATTCATGCTCGTCCCCGTCGGCGCGGACACCTTCCGCGACGCGCTGCGCATGGGCGCGGAAATTTATCATGCGCTCGGCTCGCTCGTCGATCATTGCGGCGTGGGCGACGAGGGTGGCTACGCCCCCTCGCTTGCAAGCCACGAGGAGGCGCTCGACCTGCTCTGCCGCGCCATTGAGACGGCGGGCTATCGCCCCGGCGCGGACGTGTACCTCGCGCTCGACGCCGCCGTTTCCGCGTGGTACGACGCAGGCTCCGACCGCTACCGGCTGCCAAAAAGCGGCAAAACACTTACGCGCGAGGAGCTGCCGGCCTATTGGCAGGAGCTTGCGCGGCGCTATCCGCTTCTCTCGCTCGAGGACGGCATGGGCGAGGACGACGAAGCGGGCTGGCAGGCGCTGAGCGGTTCCCTTGGTGAAAGGATGCAGCTCGTCGGCGACGACCTCTTTGTCACGAACCCCGCGCGCATCGCCCGCGGGGTGGAGCAAAAGCTCGCCAACGCCGTACTCATCAAGCCGAATCAGATCGGCACGCTCACGGAGACCATCGAGGCCGTCCGCGCGGCACAGGCCGCAGGCTGGTCCGCGATCCTATCCCACCGCTCCGGCGAAACGGAGGACAGCACCATCGCCGACCTCGCGGTCGCGCTCGGCTGCGCGCAGATCAAGGCCGGCGCTCCCTGCCGCGGCGAGCGCACGGCAAAGTACAACCGTCTGCTCGCCATTGAACAGGCGCTCGGCGGGAACGCCCGCTACGCGGGCCGCGCGGCCTTCACGGTATTGCCTTAAAATTTCCCGAGAAATATGGTTTAGAAAAGGCTCCGACGGCGCACAATACCGTCAGAGCCTCTTCTATTTCGCAACGCCCGCCACGCGGGCAGAAAGGACACGCTTATGAATGAACCGAAACGCCGCGCCGCGCGGCATTCCCTGACCGGGACGGGCTTATACATAGCCCTGTTCCTCGGATTGACGGCACTCGCCGTCACGGGCTATTGGATGCTGCTCCCCTCTTCCACTGACAAAACACCGACCAATGTGACCGAGCCGCCGGTCACGACTCCCATCACCGCAGAGCCGGTCACCCCGGACGTTCCCGAGGTCAAGCCGGAGGAGCCGGCCGAGCCGGTGCAGTCCGTTGTGGAGGTCACGGTCTCGGAAAAGGAGCCGGAGGTCACCGAGCCGGTCACGCCCGTCGCGCCGCGGCTCATTGTCTCTCCCCTGAGCGGTGAGACCGTCGCCGCCTTCAGCATGGACGAGCTCGCTTACAGCGAAACGCTCGCCGACTGGCGCACACACGACGGCATCGACATCAAGGCGGACGCCGGCACGCAGGTGCTCGCCGCCAGCTCCGGCACGGTGCTCTCCGTCGCGGACGACGATCTGATGGGCACCACCGTCGTCATCGCGCACGACGGCGGCTACGAGACCACCTACTCCAACCTTCAGAGCGTCCCGACCGTCGCGCCGGAGCAGTACGTCTCCGCCGGACAGGTCATCGGCGCGGTCGGCACGACCTCGCTCGCTGAGGCTTCCATGTCGCCGCACCTGCACTTCTCCGTCACAAAGGACGGCGAGATCATCGACCCGCAGGAATTTCTCAAGTCCTGACAAAAGAGCCGATCCAACGGATCGGCTCTTTTCTTATATTCGCTTATCGGTACGCCGTCAGCTGATCGCTTCACTCAGTCCGCATCGGGCTTCGTAGCCTCCTCAAAGATCGCAACAGCCTCCGCGTTCGGGGCCTCGGTGAATCTCGCCACAAGATAGGCCGCGAGGAAGCTGACGATAAAGCCGGGAACGATCTCATACACACCCGTCGAGGCGGTGAGACCGCTCAGCAGCCAGCCGAGATCCACCACGAAGCCGGACACCACGCCCGCGACCGCGCCCTTGTAGTTGAAGCGCTTCCAGAAGAGGGAGAGCAGAATGGTGGGGCCGAAGGAGGAGCCGAAGGCGCCCCAGGCGTTCTCCACCATGTCCATAATGGCCTGTGCGCCGCTGCCCTTGGAGTTGGCGATGGCAAAGGCGATCAGGGAGAGGACGAGCACCAGCACACGGCCGATGAGCAGCGTTTCCTTCTCGCTCGCACCCTTGCGGAAGAAGGGCTTATAGAGGTCCGCCGTGAAGGAGCTGGAGGCGACGAGCAGCTGAGAATCCGCCGTGGAGATGGACGCGGCGATGATGGCCGCGAGCAGCAGACCGCAGATGCCCGCCGGGAAGAACTTGCGGGACATGGCGATGAAAACGAGCTTTTGGTTGCCGTGGGTGAGCAGCTCCTCGCCCATGATCATGCGCCCGAAATAGGCGATCATAACGGCGGAGAAGAGGGAAATGACGACCCAGATGATGGCCACAATAGAGGACTTCTTGATCATCGAGGGCTTCTCGATGGACATGAAGCGCACAAGGATGTGCGGCATACCGAAGTAACCGAGACCCCAGCCGAGGCCGCTGACAATGTCCTGCCAGCTCGCGTTGAAGATGCCGCCGCCGAAGGCGCACTGCGTCACCGCGCCGGTCGCAGCGTCGGTATACTCATAGACCGTCTCCAGTGCCGTGGGATCGAGCAGCTCGCTGTGGCCGAAATAGACGACGATAGGCACCAGCATCAGCGCCGCCATCATCAGAAGGCCCTGGAAGAAATCCGTCCAGCACACAGCGGCGAAGCCGCCGAAGAAGGTGTAGGCCACGATGATGAGCAGGAAGGCGAACATGGCGATCTTCGGGGAAATATCCGGGAAGAGCGTGGTAAACACGGAGGTGCCCGCCACCAGCGCGGAGGCCACATAGATCGTGTAGGCAAAGAGGAAGATGAGCGCGCACACGAGCTGCAGCGCGCGGGAATCGACCGCGAAGCGGTTTGTCAGGTACTGCGGGAGCGTGATGGAATCGTTCGCCGCCTTGGAGAAGGTGCGAAGGCGCTTGGCGCACAGGATCCAGTTGGCCGCCGTACCGATGGCAAGGCCGATGCCGATCCACATCTGGCCGAAGCCGAAGGCGAGGATCGAGCCGGGCAGGCCCATCAGCAGCCACGCGGACATATCGGACGCCTGCGCGGACAAGGCGGTGACCCAAGGGCCCATGGAGCGTCCGCCGAGGAAGAAGTCCTCCGAATTTTTGTTCGTGCCGTTGAAGTAGAACACCAGCGCCACGCCGAGCAGGATAACAAAGTACGCGATAAATGTTGTGATCTCCCAGTTCATAAGCTTTTGTCCTTCCGTCTTTCTGTTTGAGGCAGATACCTTATGGAAAAGCCGCACGAGGCAAAATAAAGCAAGAGGGGCACAACGAATGTCGTGCCTCTCTTGTGCTCCCGGTCGGTCCATGATCTGTCTGCCGGCCGCCGGCAGATAAACATACAGCTTTTCACGACAATATCAATTTAATATTAAATGCTAAATGGCGTGATTTGTCAAGGGATGTTCGCGAAAATTGTTGCGTTTCTGCACGCCAGGGCTAAAGCTGCACTCATCCAGCCATCGGGCCTGGCGGGCCGCGAACCGCCGCAGGGCAATGGGGACGATCTGCGAGAGCCGCAGGGGTGTGAGGCTCCCGTGCAGGCGGTGCCAGCCATCGTCCAGTCTGTTCCTGAAACCACATCCGTATTTAGCGTTGGACGAAGCGGATGGCGTAACCGCCCTCGCGTTTGGAGTGGTCGAACCACTTGTTGCCGCGGATGGTGACGCTGGGGTCGTTGGGGATACGATATCGCCTATTTGACCCGTTTTTGCAACAATTTCTCCGTTTTGCACAAAGGCAGGATTTTGACGGACGCCCTCCTCAACGAGCCGACGTGCATAAACAAAAGAAAATCGCGTCAAAACGTGGAAAAATATACGATGCCGCAGAACCGGAAACGGAAATTTCAGAAAGGAGAGTAACATTATATGAAAAAGTTACTCGCTCTGGTGCTGGCGCTGGTCATGTCCATGTCCCTCGTCACCATCAGCAACGCAGCTTTCAAAGATGCCGACAAGATCGACTACAAGGAAGCTGTTGACGTCATGAACGCCGTTGGCGTGTTCATTGGCGATGAAAAGGGCAATTTCAATGCCAAGGAAAACCTGACCCGTGAGCAGGCCGCGAAGATCATCGCGTACCTCGAGCTCGGCTCCAAGGCTGCTGACGCCATGGTTGGCGGCAACACCTTCACCGACGTGGCTTCCTCCCGTTGGTCCGCCGGCTTCATCGCCTACTGCGCGCAGGCCGGTATCGTCTCCGGTGTCGGCGACGGCAAGTTCGCCCCCGCCGGTCAGCTGACTGCCCTGCAGTTCGGCAAGATGCTGCTCGTTGAGCTCGGCTACGATGCCAAGGCCGAGAAGATGGTCGGCACCGACTGGGCCATCAACACCAGCAAGCTCATGGCAAAGACCAAGCTGATGGACGGCATCGACGGCTCCGTCAACCAGGTCCTCACCCGCGAGAAGGCCGCTCAGATGTGCCTGAACGCTCTCGAGGCTCCCATGGTCACCTATGAGACCAAGGGCTCCAGCATCATCGTCAACGGCGCGGACATCAACTTCGGCGCTTCCGTCGCCAAGTATGAGACCTCCACCATCGCCAAGGATCAGAACATCTCTTCCCAGAAGCTCACCTCCGGCGAGTACACCGTCGAGCTCGGCGAGAAGCTCTACAAGGATCTCAAGAAGCTCAGCACCACCGACGCTTTCATGCGCTCCGCCACCGAGTGGAAGCTGAAGGCCGCCTCCATCGGCACCTACGCCGATAAGGCTGACGCTACCTACACCGCCGCGACCAAGATCAGCGCCATCTATGCCGACCTCGGCCTGTCCGACGGTATCTCCAAGTCCAAGGTCACCATGTACGTTGACGGTGAAGACGTGAACTACGCGACCGATTCCAGCACCAAGAACTTCGTCAAGGGCGAGACCACCAAGGTCGGTGCGGACGGCTCCCTGCTGAATGTCTATTACGACAACGATGCGGAGACCATCACCCTCGTTCTGATCAACACCTACGTTGGTGAGGTCGGCGCTGTCTACAAGCAGAGCAGCACCAAGGACGCTTATGTGACCATCAAGACCGGCGATGGCTATACCAAGCCTGCAACTACCATCAAGAGCGAATATAAGACCGATGCGTTCGCCAAGGAAGACATCGTTGCCTACACCTATTCCAAGAAGTCCGGCGACGACGGCATCCAGTCCATGGCTCTGGCCGAAAAGGTCACCGGCAAGATGAGCACCTTCACCACTGCCGGCTCCGTGACGGTCGGCGGCACCAAGTATGATGCCAATGCCAAGTCCGTTGCCACCGTGAAGGAGACCCTCAACGGCGACGTGGATAACGGCACCGAAGTGACCGCTTATCTCGATGCCTATGGCTATGTCCTCTACCTGAAGGCGAACACCAGCAAGCAGTACGCCGTCGTTCTCGACTACGGTGCGGGTTCCCGTCTTGATCCCGCCCGCGTGAAGCTCCTCTTCACCGACGGCACCACCAAGAAGGTCGATCTGGACAAGGCCGTTTACATGGACGGCACCACCGAGAAGCTCGCTAACATCGTTTCGGGCACGAGCACTGATGCTAACAAGGTGAGCAAGTACGACATCGTGTCCTACACCATCAGCAGCGACGGCTATAAGCTGACTCTGGTCGCGGACGCCGCGCAGACCTTCACTTCCGCGAACGACAAGGTGATCACCAACGGTTCGCCCGCTATGAAGTTCGCTGGCACGACTCTGCCCGCTGACGGCGAGACCATCTTCCTGACTGAGACCAAGAAGAGCAGCACCTCCAACACCACCTACAGCGTCTATGAAGGCATTGCGAACGTTCCTACCGCGAAGATGCTGAGCGATGACGAGACCTGGTACGCCGCGTACAAGAAGGCCGGCGACAGCGCCTACACGGTCGTGTTCCTGCTGAACAACGATAAAGTTCAGATGTCCTCCGGCAACAAGGACGTCATCTTCGTCAAGGGCAACAGCGACGGCAAGTCCTACACCAAGGATCTTGGTTACTACTTTGCCTACACCGCTTATCTTGATGGCGAGAAGTTCGAGCTGAAGTCTGAGAACGCCATCACCGAGTGGACGCTCGGCTACGGTCCTCAGTACAACGACAAGGGCATCCTGACCAGCTTCGAGCAGAAGGCCAACAGCAGTGCAAGCGCTATGGACGTCCTCTACGCTGCGACGACCGGCGACACCAAGAACAGCGTTGTCAAGCTCGGCGGCTCCGTCTATGCTTATGGCAAGGATGTTAAGGTCTACATGATCAACGTCGAGGGCGACGTGAACGCGATCGACGTCACCTCCATTGGCGAGGATGCCAACGATCTGGTTTGGTTCAAGCTCAATGACGACGATATCGTGACCGATCTGTATATCAAGGTCGTTGATACCGCCGAAGGCGTCGACGACACTGTGGCTGCCAAGGTCACCGGTGTTTCCGCGACTGCTGCCAGCGGTACTGCGACTGTCACTGTGGCCGGTACCGGCTTCACTTCCGGCACTACCGCCACGTACGAGGTCAAGATGCTGAACGGCGCCACGGGCACCTATGTGACCGTTGGTACGTTTACCGCTTCCTATTCTTCCGCGATTGCGCTGACCGGCACCTTTGCTGTGAACGCTGGTACCTATTATCAGGTCACCTGCGCCGGTAAGACCGCTGTCGTGTTGGGTGCCTGATCACTCGCAGAGCATCTGATAACGGTTCTTCGTTAGAAGGCAGCATAAAAGCTCCCCGCGCCATTCGGCGCGGGGAGCTTTTTCACGTCTCCCGCGCGGTCTTCTTCCGTTCCGGCAGCAGCTCCTCCGGAATGTCGCCCAGCGGCTTCGTGTGCAGGAGCGACACCTCCCAGTAGCCGGAGCGGAAATTCCGCTTCAGCCGCTGCAGCGTGGCAAGGGCGATGTTCCCCTGAAAGAAGGGATCGTTGGGGTTCAGGTGCTTTTCCGCCCGCATTTTCTCATAATCGTCCAAATACCGGCCCGTTATGCCGATCGCCGCGCTCAGCCACTCGTTCTCCTCCGAAAACAGATCCTCCTCAAGCTGCCGCCTCGCTGCCGCCTCCGCAAGTCCGGTCGGATACGGACTCTGCAAAGTGGTCTCCCACATTTTCACCTTAATGAGCCTCTTTCCGTCCCGATACGGATAGTCCTTTTCCTCCGAATAGAGTACGATGTACCCCGGCCTCGTCTTTTTCGGCCTCAAACCGCGCTCCGCGTTGGCGCGCTCGCGGTTGATCCGCAGCAGGTTGGCATTCAGCGCCCGCTGATACGCGCTCTCGTCCTTCTCCGCCTCCAGCTCCTGCCGGAGCGCCTGCAGGCGTTCCCCGGCCTCTTTTTCCGCCTGTGCCAGCGCCTCCCGCGCGCTTCGGTTTGCCATTGCAAGCGCGTTGTCTCCCTCGTTTCTTATCCGCATGGCTTCCTGCCTCGCGTCGGAGACACAGCGGCACAAGCCGTCGTAATCCGCTCGCTCCATCAGCACATGGCTGCACTCCGGATCGTTCTGCCCTCCCGGGACCTCGGCAAATCCGCCCAGCAGCGTTTTCCGCACAAATTGGGTCATTTCAAGCCTCCCCTACAGTCCGCGGATATAGTTATCCGCCACCACGCTGATGCGGTTATGCCCCAGCGCCTTGCTGCATAAGAGCATCGCCGCCTTGTCCAGCTTCTTCCCCGCCTCGTCCTTCCGGCAGGTGTAGACATCGCCCTGAAACCGCTTTCCCGTCCCCTTGTTCACCCGGTCGTAGGGGATCTCCCCGATCGGCCGGGCGTAGGCCTTATAGATCGCCGTGGCGTATTCCGCGCGGTAGGCGTGAATGTCGGCACTCGTATGGATGTGCTGCCACACCTTCTCCTCCGCGGGCGTGTCGGCGATCCGCTCCACGATCTGCGCCGCGTTTTTTCCGATGATCGGGCTGAGCCGCTCCCGTCCGCCCTTGCCGTTGCGGACATGAACGAACCACTCCTGCGGGAAAAGCATCGCGTCCCGCAGCATTTCCAGCCGTTTTGTGACGCTCGGCGCGCGCTCCTCCTCCGGAATCTGCTCCAGTTGCGCAGCATCCGCCGCGATCTGCTCACAGCGCACGAGGTCCTTTCCGCGAAGCTCTCCCAGCTCGCGGCGGCGCAGCCCCGTCCCGCGGCAGAACTTGATCAGCTCGTCGTTGTTCGTCTTCGAAAAGTGTTCGTCGCGCACGCAGTCGCTGCGGCTGCGCTTGATGTCCTCCCGATTCCGCTTGGGCGGCTTGAAATAGTCCTCGTCGTCCGGCTCGATCCCGTAAAGCTTGCCGAGCGCCTTCGCCTCCAGCTGCACCGTCCACGCGGAAAGCTCCTCATCCGCTCTGCTCTGAAGCCATTCGTTGACATACTTTTTCGCGCCTTTGAGCGTCGTACACTCCGGATGCTTCTGCTTGATATAGCGAAGGAAATATTTGATGTGCTTCCAATAGCTCTTATATGTATTTACCGAGAAGATCTTATCCTTTTCCGTGCCAGCAGCCACGGCTTCCTTTTTGCTCTCGCCGAAAGCCAGCATCTCGGTCAGCCGGTCGTAGGCCTGCTGGTGCAGATCCTTGTAATAGGTTTTGTTCTTCCGCCCCATCCGGCTCCCTCCTGTCCGTTTGTCTGTCCATTTATGTTCAAGCTGCGCCGCCTCCTGCCAGCTCCGCGCGGAGACTCGGCGATCGGCAAATACACTTTTTAAGGTCTTGTGTGTGACCGTTTTGGGGTCGCCCCCGACACTTTTTTCTGCTTATGTGTGCAGCCCTGTTTCTTAACTTCCACGGCAGTCAGGGCCTGTCGGCGCCATTGCAGAGGGCGCGCTCTCCGGAAAATCTACAGCATTCCGGCTGCTATCACAGGGTGGATAGGAACATGATACTTTTTACTTACCGGCACTTTCAACGAGATTACTCCTGCCGGGTCCATGGCACGCTTTCCGTTTCGCATTGGCTACTGTGGCAAGCCCGCGCGCCACACAGGCGTATCGCACCTGCTTCGGCTTCTTGTGATGCAAACCTGTCTATGCCTATCTTATCACATGGCGCCGACGGCTGTCAACATATCACCAGCATCTTACTTATATCGGTTTACCCGTTCATGGTTTATGGAGCTTCGACATAAAAATAAGTGAGGCGGCTCTATGCCGCCTCACTTCCCCGTTATTTTCTTTATGCGCCCGCTATAAACCCTCTGCTGCGGCGCGACGCATTACTTTTCCGCTGCATCTCTGTGTTGCCATGCGCTATTTGCATTGTTTGACGGGCATATTATGCCTTCCCGTCCTGCGGTCAGCTCACCGTGAAGTACAGATAGCTGCTCAGCTTGCTCGAAACAAAGTCCTCCAGATTTTCTCCGGTAGTATTGGTGGAAGCCTTGGCCGTAAGCGTGTCAGAACACTCGGGAACAGCACCCAGGGCCTGTGCGGAAAACTGCTGCGGTCCCTTCCCCTCAACGCCCCCGCTGCTCGCCGTTACGGTACCGCCGTCGATCACAATGCCTTCGTCTGCGTCGATGCCGTAGCTATAACCAACAGCATTTCTGTTATCGCTGAGATCCTCTGTGAATGTGACCTTCCCGCCGTGCCCGGTCAAGCTGCCGCCGTTCACGGTCAACACGCCGGAGCAGTAAACGCCTTTAGAGTAAGGCGACGCCTGAGACGTGCTTAAATCATGCGCGGTCGCGGACACCGTACCGCTGTTTACGGTTAGATCGCCGCCTACCCTAATACCATAGCTGGTGTGCTGGAACGACGGATGCTGATCATGTCCTGTGCTCTCGTCCGCCACGGTCAGGGAACCGGTTCCTTCCACGATCAGGTCACTTGCGGAATACACGACCCACCCGTGCTCGTTGTTTCCCGAATAAGTAAGCGTGTTGCTACCCACCAGATTCAGAGTCAGCGGCTCATCACCTTTGTATACAATGCAGCCAAACCCGAAGTCGCCGACATGGTATCCGGCTCCCGAGTAGGTGTAATCATGCAGCGTCAGGGTACGCGTTCCGGGGTTGTAGCTCACAGTTCCGTTTCCGAACACATCCCCGGAGCCAGCTACCGTCACCTTTGTTCCACCCACCCAGAGGTTGGTATCCTTGGCCGCCCACTGGGCATAGAGGGTGTGGTCCTCCGCCCGGGTCATTGCGGTGCTGGCTTCCACCTTAACGCTGCTCGTAGCCGTCGTGAACCAACCGAGGAACGTGTAATTTGCGCGGGTGGGTGTGGGCAGTTCGCCGTAAGGCCGGTCGTAGGTGACGGTCATGCTGGCAGGAGTCACCATCCCCTTATTGGCGTCGAATGTCACGGTATACTGGTTCGCCGTCCACTTGGCGTAGAAGGTTTTGTTTTCGATATCCGTTGCAGTGATCCCCGTGACTTGATTTTCCTCGGAGCAGCTGCTGTCTGTGAACCAGCCGCCGAAGGTGTAGCCGTCCCTGATTAGATCAGCCAGCGCTACGGCCGTGCCGAAGATGTAGGTTTTCGGATTGCTGTTTGCCGCGCCATTCACATTCTCGTAGGTGATGCTGTAGGTATTTAACGAATCGTTGAACTGTGCGTAATAGATCACGTCGCCCGTTACCGTGGTAGAGCCGGACAGAGCCGTACCAGTACCGCCCGCCTCTGTGTTCCATCCGGTGAAGGTAAAGGTGTGCCCTGTTTCAGATTTTTCCGGTGCCGCGCCGTCATAAGCAGGCTTTGCGCCGTACCTTACATTACCGTCCGTTTCCATCAGCGTTTCGCCGTTCATCCATTGGACCGTATATGTCAGACGGTCATAATAGATATCAATCACGGTAGAACCCTCGGCGGCAATGGTCTTCTGTTCAAACGTCTTAACGCTGAATCCCTCGTAAGCCTTCGCGGCCGCTTTGGAGTCTGTTCCTGTAGTGCCATTCAATGTTTCGAAATCTGCTTTGCTGTACCCGTCATTCTCCACATTCTGCTGGTAATGATTGACTGTGTACTTCACAAGGCCAGCCGTCCAGTGGGCGTAGAGGGTCTGGTTTGCGGCAGTGGAAACGCTCGATTCCGCCAGAATTTGCTCGCCGCCAGTCTTTTCTGTGAACCAGCCGGCAAAATCATAGCCCTGCTTGGTAGGCGTGGGCAGTTTGCCGTAAGGCTGGTCGTAGGTGACGGACCGATTGGTTTCCTCTCCCTCGGGCATCACGCCGCTATTGGGATCAAACGTCGCGGTATAGGTGTTCGCTGTCCACTTGGCGTAGAGCGTCATTGCGCTCTTGACCGTATCGGCATTAAAATCCCACGCCTTGGTGCAGCCCTGATCGGTATGCCACCCGCCGAAGAGGTAGCCGGTCTTCGTGGGGGCGGACGGTGCAGTGACTTTATCGCCCGTCTTGACCGTTTGAGCGGTGACCGCCGTGCCGCCCTTGGTTTCAAAGGTCACGGCATTGTCACGGCCCTCCCAGTTCGCGGTGTAGTCGGCGTCTCCGGTGACGGTTTTCGGGACCGTTCCCCAGCCGCCAAAGATGTACCCCTCGCGGCTGACGGTGGGAACGACCAGCTCTGCGCCGTGCTTGTAGGTCTGGATGACGTTGTCCGTGCCGTTTTCCGGCTTCCAAGTCACGGTGTACTCCTTGCGGTCATAGTAGACCTGTACCACGGTGCTGCCGTCGGGCGCAATGGTCTGCTGGGTGATGGGCTTCGCTGTGAAGCCTGTGTAGGTCTTGGCTTCGGCGGCAGTCTGCGCGTCGGTGGTGCCGGTCAGCTGCTCCGTGTAGGTCAGCTCATACTTGCCGTTGAGCTGCTCCTGATAGTGCTCCACGGTGTACTTCGTGTCGGCGGCCGGCCTCCACTTGGCGTAGAGGATCATGCCCTTGCTGAGAACGAATTTGGGCATGGTGCTCATGGCCTCCACCCTGTTGGTGTAGGACATCTCCTTGTACCAGCCGTCGAAGACATAGCCGGTCTTAGCAGGGTCCTCGGGCCATGTGATGGCCGCGCCCTCGCCGCCGCTAAGCTGTGCGACCGCGGAGCCGCCCATGGAGTTGAAGCTGATATAGCGCACGCCCTCAGGGTCGCTCCATGTGATGTGGAACACCTTCTGAATAGGCTTGGAGGTAAAGGACAGTGGTGTTTTTTTCCAGGTGATAGTCATGTCGGTGCTTTCGCCCTTCACATCACCGCCCGTCACGGTGACGGTATTGGTACTGGCATCATAGCTGAATTTGGGGTTGGAGAAAGAGATAATGAAAGCACTCTCGCTGCTGTCATCCTTGTTGATCGTGCTGATCTCGCCGGTTTTCAGATCCATGGCTTTCATGGCATAGGCGGAACCGGGCAGAGCAAGGGTCTTGACTGTCCGGAAGGTGTAGCTCATGTCCTCTGCCTTGTCAAAGGCGTACACATTCTGCCGCTCACCCGCCGACCAGAGCGGCCACTGGTTGGCGTAGATGGTTGGCGCCCAGGTGAGCTTGCTGCTGTTGAAGAGAGACGCCACGAACTTGATATCGAGATACATTCCGATTTCTATGAGCATTGCTCCGGCGGAATTGCTATTTTTCGTTTGTCCCTGCGTCCAGTCCAGATGGTAGAAGAAATAGCCCCAAAGCTGAGCGTAGGCGCCCACCTCGGCGGCAATGCCGATTTTGTCGATCTTCAACGAGATTAGACCGACGTACATTTCCAGTCGAATGCCCGCACGTACGCCGATGGTGCCGATGACATAGAAATCGAAGTTGTAATGGGGCGTAATGAGGTCGATGGTCTCATTGGTGGAGGTCTTGGCCTTCACGCGGACGGAAAAGTTATACTGCTTACGGGTGGTGTATTCAAAGTCCATGCCCATGGCCACGGCCATATTGACACTGACCACGAAACTGCCCTTGACCTGATAGCAGAAAATGTGCAGGAAAGCACTGCCGTTGGTCTCAAAGATCTTCTGATCGATGATATCCACCCAAGAGCCCGAGGCACTGTCCATGACGTTTTGATAAATGTCGGAAAGTGATTCGATCGTGCCTTCCATGCCGGAGCCGACATTGGTATAGTCCTTGATGCCGTTTAGGATTTCTTCAAGCTGATCGGACAGATTATCGTCCTCGCCGTCATCGGTTTGGATGTTCGCCGTAAAGTGAATGCCGGTGTAATTGCCGATATCGAAAGAGGCGTTGAGGGAGTAGTCGTACCTCAAAAAGCCGATTTTATGGCGCTTTGTGCTGATTCTTTGGCTCAGAATGACCTCTTCCTCAAACTCGGCAGTGAATTGGATGGTCACTCCGTCCATCTCCAGTGTGATGGGGACGCTGACGGAAATATCAAAGCCGCTGCCGTTCAGGTGCTCGGCATAACCGTCGATGTTGATCTTGAAATTTCCTCGATCAACCTTTACCTCTGCTTTTTTCCCTGCGGCGTACAGCACAATGCTGTCCTGCGCGACATAGGTGGTGATGCCATCCATGGTCTGCGCTACGGCCACGGGATTGGGAGCGGTATCAAGGCCGTCGCTTTCCAGCATGACCGCCATGACATAGGCGGCTGCCTGCTCGGCGTAATCGCTGTTTTCAATGTCCTGCTTGACTGCCGCCGCGATCTGCGCCTTTTCCGTCTCACTCACGGGAATGACTTTGTCCTGCTCGTAGTAGACATCCAGAGCTTTTTCGATTTCATCCTCGGTGGCAAGAACGTAGGAGATAATATAATCCCCGTCGCTTTGGGTGAAGCCGGTTACTTTACCGTAGGAGCCGGCGTCAGTCGTCTCGCTGTTGTAAGCACCGCTGATAAAGCCCAGATAGTCGCCCGCATCCAGACTGTTCGCATCCACGTTTTTCAGCGCAGTGCTGAGGTTTTCCGCACTGATGGTGACTGTGGTACTGCTGCTGTCCTTGTCCCAGCCGCTCTCAATGGGCAGCACGTCGGGCAGGAACAGCACGTCCTCCACGTCGGCCATCTCATAGCTGTACCGATTGTTCCCAAGGACTCCGGTGATTTTGATGTACGCCACGTCGCCCTCGGTGGAGGTCACGTCATTCAATTGCACAGCTCCCCGCGTAACGGCCAGTGTGTCGCCCACGGAGAAAGTCTGACTGTCGTTTCCAGTGTAAGTAAAGTCGTCCGCGGTGGTGTTTTCCGAAAGGGTCTGCATCTCATCGATGGTGTACAGGCCGTTGAACACAGCGTCTTCCAAATCGGCGGTGCTCTCGACGGGAATCTGCTTCACACCGCCATTCAGGCTGGCGCTTGTTGCATTTTCTTTTTTTGTCAGAATATTCAGAATGCGAACGGTGGAAGGCTGCTTGCCGTCATCCGTCAACTCGAATCTGGCGTTATCGTCCAGCAGCTCCACCTGATAAGTCTGGCCCGCCTCCAGCGTGGCGGAAACGGTCGTGCCGCTGACGGTATACTCCATGTCCATATTGCCGCCGGTGACGTTGATGAAGTTCAGCGTCCGGTTGTCGCCGGTTTGGGTAATGGAGTTCACGCCGGGAACGTTGAACGTGAACCCACCCGCCTTAACGTCAGCTTTGGTCACATAGTTGGGCGTTTCGATGCTCCGCACTTCCTCGCCCGCCGCCATTTTGGCGTACAGGATAGTGTTGCGCGTCACCGTATCGCCAATCTCCACGCCCTGCGTCAGTTCCTTATTATAGAACCAACCCAGGAAGATCGCTCCGGCCTTTGTGGGCGTCGGCAGCTCGCTAATGAGGGTGCCTTGGGCATAGGTTTTCGTCTCCGGGAGCGTCACGCCTGTGAGAGCCACACCATCACCCAGCTCAAACTTTACCTCATAATAGGTCGTGACGGTCGTGCCGCCGCTCGAACTGCCGCCGCCCGTGGAGCCGCCGCCGGAGCTGCCGCCGCCCGAGGGCTTCTGCTGCTCGGGCTTCTTATCGCCGCTCTCCTGTCCGCTGCCCGGCTCGACGCTCACACGCTCGCTCTTCACGCCCGGCTCGGAGTACCAGGTCTCCACGGCCTTGTCCGTGCGCTGGCAGAGCGCGGCAGTCTGGGCGCGGGTCGCCTTATCCTTGGGCGCGAAATTCACGCCGTCGCCGTTAAGCAGACCCAGCGCCCACAGCTTGCCCACCGCGCCCTGCGCCCACGAGGACACCTCGTCAAGGTCGGCAGGCTTCGTCGTGACCGTCGTATCGGCCTTCGGCATCGCGTCAAAGGTCTCAAAATAGCGCACGAAGAAGACCGCCATCTCCTCGCGGGTGATCCTGCCGTCCGGCGAGAACTTCCCGTTTCCGGTGCCGGTGGTGATGCCGTAGCGCGCCGCCCACTTGACAAAGGGCGCGTACCAGGTTCCCTCCGCGACGTCGGTGAAGTCCGTCGCGCCGGCGTAGTCCGCCGCCTCAACGCCCGCCATGCGGCCGAGCACCGTGACGAACATCGCGCGCGTCATCGGGCCGTCCGGCTCGAAGGTCGTCGCGCTGGTCCCGTCAAAGAAGCCGTTGGCGCGGGCGTACAAAACCGCCGCCTCGTACCAGCTTCCGCTCTTGACGTCGGCGAACGGGTTCTCCGGCTTTGCCGCCGTCGTGCCCGCCGTCTGGGTTTGGCCCGCTGTCGTCTCCGCAAGGCCCTTCACCTCGTCCGCCAGAACATTGGCGGGTACGAGCGTGATGACCATGCAGAAGACCAGCAGCAGGCTGACGATCCGTTTCTTCATGCTCTTTCTCCCTTCTGAACTCTGTGTGGATGCGTCTGCTGACAATGCGATTGCTTCTCCCCTGATGGGGAGAAGCAAAGTCCCCGGGGACTTTGCCGTGGTTTCCCGGTGATTTTACGCGGAAAAGTATACCTTCTTTTGTAAAAAAATGACTGCGGACGGCCCGAAATGTATGGATCAGCACCCTGAAATGTATCGCTCCGCCGCCTCCGCGCCGTTTTTTGACATCAAAACATCCAGCTTACTCTTGACAAGCCGCCGCGATGATGTCATAATGTTTTTTATGAAATGACATCATAATGTCAAACCCCGTCGAATTATGGGGTCTGACCGCACCAAAGGGGGAATTTCGGTGGAAGAAGCCAAGGTCAAGCTGCTCGTCTACGCCACGCCGGACGAGCGCACGCGCATCAAGCTGGCCGCGACCAAGCTCGGCATGAGCATGACGCAGTTCATGCTCGACACCATCATGGAGCAGGTCGTAAGCGTCGAGGAGCTGGAAAAGAAGGGGGCGGAGAAGTGAAGACCATCGCCATCATGAACCAGAAGGGCGGCACGGGCAAGACGACCTCTGCCATCAACCTCGCCGGCGAGCTGGTCCGGCGCGGCAAAAAGGTCCTCATCATGGACATGGACACGCAGGGCAACGCCACGAGCAACCTCGAGCTGACCGACATCCCCGCCACCACGCTCGCGGACGTCATCTGCGATAAGGACCGCCGCATTCCCGACGCCATCTGCCATACGAGCGTCGAAAACCTCGATGTGATCCGCGGCGGCGCGCTGCTCGCCCCCGCGCTCACCGCCATGCAGGAGCTGCCCTTCGGCCGCGACATGACGCTCCGCCGCCTGCTCCCGCAGATCCCGCAGGACTACGACTTCGTGTTCTTCGACTGCTCGCCCTCGCTCGAGAGCCTGTTCAACATCAATGTGCTCGTCGCCGTGCAGTACATATTGATCCCCATCAAGGTCGATAAAAACTCCATCGAGGGCTACAACGTCATGCTCGAGACGGTGCAGAATGTGCGCGAGCTGGTCAATCCGGACATCCGCGTCCTCGGCATCTTCATGACCGCCGTGGAGAGCGGCTCCACGCTCGATAAGGAGATGATCGCCCAGTTCCCCCAGATGCTGCCCGACCTCGCCTTCCGCAGCTACATCCGCAAGAACATCGACGTGAAGAAGGCGCCGCTGGCGCTCCAGCCGCTGTGCTTCTTCTCCCCCCGCTGCGCCGCGACGGCGGACTACGCCGCGCTGTGCGACGAAATGCTGGAACGAATGGAGGGCTGAGCATGGCGAGCAAGAAATCTCCGTCCATCTTCGGGACGCTGCAAAAGACCACCGAGGCCGCCAGCGCCGTCAACGGCGAGTTTGTCCGCCAGCTGCGCGTTTCCGACCTCGAGGATAACCCCATGAACCGCTTCTCCATGGCGGAGGACGAGCAGTTCCTCTCCACCGTCGAGAGCGTGAAAAAGGACGGCTTCCTTGAGGACATCATCGTCACCCCCGCCGCGGCCGAGGGCAAATACCGCATCGTCAGCGGCCACCGCCGCGTCGCCGCCGCGCGAAAGCTCGGCAAGACGACCGTTCCGTGCAAGGTGCGCCATTATGAGGACTCCCTCGCCGAGCTGCGCGCGCTCATGGGCGCGAACCTGCACCGGCGCAATCTCTCGCCGTTTGACATGGCCCGCCAGCTCGAAACGCTGCGCGAGGTGCTCAGAAGCGAGAATAAGCTCCCCGCGAACATCAAGGAGCAGTCTGAGCTCATGGCCGAGCAGACCGACCTCTCCCGCGCGACGGTCGAGCGCTATTTAGACCTCCTGAACCTCGACGAAACGCTCACCGCTTGGGCGGAGAGCGGCAAAATGACCATGACCGACGCCTACGAGCTGGCGCGCAGGAGCAACGCCCACCTCTACCCCGCCGTCGAGGAATTCGTCGCCAAGGCAGGCGAAACGGACGACTTCCCCGTCCTCGTCCATCGCGCCATCGCCTACGCCAAGGCCGCGGAGCTTCCCCCCGCGCCGCCCAAGGCCGCGCCGAACGCGCTTCGCAGCGTCGATTCCTTCGGCCGCGCCATCCGCCGCTCCACCGCGCAGCTTCGCATCCTGAAGCTCGACGACGCGGACAAGGCGACCGCCAAGCGCAAGCTCGATACCTGCCTTGCGAACCTCGACGAGCTCCGCCGCACGGTCGAAGCCCTCAAAAACAGCCTCGACTGACCCCATTCGCACAAAAAAAGCTGCAAGCACCGCTTGCAGCTTTTTTCTTTGCTCACGCCTCCGCGATCTCGCCCCACGCGAGCTCCAGCGCGCCCCCGTGCAGCGTCTCTGCGCGGTCGAGCGTCAGCGCCGCGCAGGGTACCGCCGTCACGGTCAGGTGCGCGCCCTTCTGCCGCGCGATGGCCTCGCGGAGAGCCGCCATGCCCTCCGGCGCGGGCAGCCGCCCGCCCTGAATTGCCGCCAGCTCGGCCGCGTAAGCGGCAAAATCCTCCGTCACCTCGCCGCGGTCCGCCCCGCCGACCGAGACCGCCAGCGCCGCGAGACGAGCGCGCGTGAGCGTCTGCCCGCCCGCCATCGCGGCATAGATGCGCGCCCTGCGGCGCGCGCCGTCCTCTCCCGACCGGTCGGCAAGGCCGTACTCGCGCTCCCAGCGGGAAAGCCCCGCCGCGTCCGCCTGACCGACGAGCAGCCGCGCATTGACCCGCTCCCCCGCTTCGCGCAGCAGCGCCTCGCCCGCCTCGCTTGCCTTCAACACCGCGCCGACCGGCTGAATTTTCGTCACGCTCTCCGGCAGTCTCATGCCGTCACCTCCGTGAGCGTCACCGTGCCGGGTACGCCGATCTCGCGTTCGCCGAGCGCGAAGCTGGTCCCCGCGCCGCCGAGTGTGAAGGCCGTCACATCGGCGACCCCCTCCTGATCGAGCAGAATGGCGCTCACACGCGCGTAGCTGACGAGGCGGGTCCGTTAATGCCCCCTCGCGGCAAAACGCCGTGAAGGCCCCTTTAAATGCGTTTACGACCCCTTCGAGGCTCGCGCCCTCGCTCAGAACGACGCTTGCGGCGATGTTCAGCGGCTTTTCGACCGCCGCGAACACCTTCGCGTCCGCGCCGATGGGGCGCTTTTCGTCCACGACGCTCTGCGCCGCCGCGACCGCCGCCGCGCTCGCGGCTCTGCCGTCCTGCCCGACCGCGACAATGTCCACCGTCCCCGCGCCGCGCGCGAGGGGCAGCACGCGCACGCGCAGAAGGCCCTCCACCGTGCCGCACCACGCGGCGTAATCGTCGGCGTTGCCGCTCGCGCCCTGCCGCTTGAGGCTTTCAAGCGCGCGGGAGCGCAGCGTTTCGTCGTCCTCGCCTGCGCGGCGCTCCACGCCGCGGTCGGCGCAGACCCTTGTGAGCCACTCCCCCGCCGCGCTCGCCACGAACGCGCGCTCCTCCAGGCCGTCGATCTCCGTACTCCACAGCTCCGCGCAGCCGTCCGCGCAGGCGCGCAGGAGGTCGCCCGCGAAGCTGCCCTCGACCGTGCTGCCCGCGCCCGTGTAGGCTTTTTCCATCGCGGCAAAAATTTCGTCCTTCGTCATGCCGTTTCCGCCTCCGTTTCAAAGGAATTGTACACCGTTTTCACGGTGAAGCGCACCGTCGCGCCGTCCGCGCGGTGCTCGAACGAGAAGCCCTCCACGCCCGTGATGTACGGGCAGACGAGCAGCGTCTCGGTGATGGTTCTCTTGAGCAGGCTCTCGCGGATGCCCGCGTCGCCGCTCCTGCCGAGCAGCGCGGCAAGCTCGTTGCCGTAGTCGCCGCTGTGCGCGCTGTACCTCCAGCGCGCGCACCTTGCGTCGAGCGCAAGGCGCACCCAGAGCTTCACGGCCTCGTCGCCCTCAAGCGTGTACGGCTCGCCGCCGCGCAGCGCAAGCGCGCCGCTCTCCCAGTCCACCGCCCACTCCCGGAAAAGCGGGAGCGGGCTTTCGTTTGTCTCGGGGGCCGTCCCCCAATCGGGAAAAATCATCTTCTCTCCTCCCCTACTCCACAAAAAACAGCAGCAAAAAGCCCTCCTCGCACGGCAGGAGCGCAAGCGTCCGCCCCACATCCTCCGCGCGCAGGCTCATGCCCGCCGGACGGAACAGCCCCTCGCTCACCTCGCACCCGCCGACGCGGACCGTCAGGGGTGAGACGCCCGCGAGCGTCCCGAACAGCGCGCCGCCCCCGTCAAGGCTCTTTTCGGGCCGGAGCAGCGCCCACAGCTCGCTGTATACATTCATGCCTCTCCCTCCCAGGTCAGCTCGGTCGTGAACAGCCCGCGCTCCCAGCGGTGCTTTACCGCCGTGAGCGGATACGCGCCGTCCAGTCCGAACTCCTTCCGGTGCAGCTCGACCATTGCGCCGCAGCGGTACCTGAGGTCGCCGCGCACCGTCAGCTCCCCGCGCAGGATACGCCCGCGCAGGCCGTTCTGCGCCTGCGCCGCAGCGTCCCCGCTTTTGCCGAGTACCCGCTGGCGCAGTCCGAAGCGGGCGAGGTCGGTCGTGTTCTGCGCCGTGGCGGCGGCCGCCCCCCTGCGGTCGATGACCGCACAGCGGTTGACCATCTGCCTTGCGTCCGCCGTCCCGCGGCTCGCGAGCACCGTCTCCTCGGCGATGACAAAGCGCTCCTGCCCCGCCTTCGTGACCGTCAGCGCACCGTTTTGAATGGAAATTTCGCGGTCCTCTCCGACCGCCTGTCGAAGAATGTCGAACGCCCGCACGCCAGCGCCCGCCACCAGCCGCTTCCAGCCCGCAGGGACCTCCAGCGTCCCCACGGGAAGGCTCAGGCGCATTGCCACCGCGCGGCAGATCCCCTCCGGCGACCCGGCGAACACGCCGGACAGCTCGTTCGCCGTCAGGTACAGCCCGCGGTCGCACGCAATGAGCGTCACCGTTTCGACATTTCTCGACACCGCCTGCACCGCGCCGAGAAAGACCTCCTCCCCCGCGTCGCCGAGCAGCCGCACCGCGTCGCCGAGGGCAAGGCTCTCCTTCGGAAAATAGCGGTCGGCCGCCGCCGTCAGCAGCACCGCCGTGAGCGTCGCCGCCGCGTCGCCGCGGCTCTTTTCCAGCGTTACGCTCTGCGCCGCCGCGTTGAGCAATATCCCGTTTGCATACAGCTTCACAGCACCAGCACCTTTCCGACCGGTAATTTTCGCGGCTCGGTCACGCCGTTTTTCTTCGCGATCTCGCGCCAGCGCGTCCCGTCGCCGTACAGCTCGCAGGCGATGCCCCAGAGCGTGTCCCCACGCTTGACCGTCCGTGTTTTCGGCAGCACGCGCTCGTCCGCGCGCGCCGTTTTCCCCGCGCTCTGCACCGCGCCGTCTGCGTCCTTTGCCAGCTCGGACGCAAATTTATACTCGCGCAGCGTCAGCGTCAGCGTGATGTCGCCGTCGCCCTCGCGCAGCGTCTCGGTCACATCCTCGATGAGGAACGCGTCGTTGATGTCGCTGCCGGAAACGATCAGGCGCACAGGGTCGCCGCTGTCCTGCCAAGCCTTCAAAAGCGAGAGCACCTCCGCGCCGTCCGTGCCGCCGTAAAATGGCGAGCGCTCCTCCGGCAGGAATGTCGTGAACGACACCTCGCGCAGCCCGCGCCCGCCCCAGAGATTGACCGTTCCGCCCATCGCCAGCCGCTCCACGCGGTTGCAGTTGGGGCGCGAAACGCGCAGCCGTTCGGGGTTGACTGTAAAGGTAAACTGCTGTTCACCGTTGTTGTGCCAAATCAAAATTGTCCGACTCTTTGCCATATTCCCCCCTATCGCACCCACGCCGCGCGGCGCAGGCCGTCGAGCAGCTCCCGCGCGACCCGCTCGGCAAGTTCCGATGTGGTTTCGTGCAGCGTTTCCGTGACTTCCGACTTACTTTCGTGCAGCGGATCCCCGCCTGCCGCGTCGTTTTCCGACTCGGTTTCGTGCAGCGTTTCCGCGATTTCCGACTCACCTTCGTGCAGCGCGTTTCCGCTTCCCGCACCGTTTTCCGACTCACTTTCGTGCAGATTCGCTTCGCCCCGCCCGTCGATTTCCGACTTGCTTTCGTGCAGGCCGAGCGCATATCCGCGCTCCGGCGCGGCGCGTTCCGATAAAAACTCCCGTTCCGTTTTCTGTAAACTGCCGTCCATTTTGTCCGAAACCCCAACATTTTGTGGTGCATCGGGCGATTTTTCGGGCAGGACTTGTGTTTTGCCGTCAGGCGGGAGCGGTTCGCCATATTCTGCCAAAAACTCACATGAGGCTTGTCCGCCCGCTTTTTCTTCATGCACGGAACGATGTCGGATTTCCGCGTTTTTTCCCGCTTTTTCCCGCACGGTGTCAGGTCGGAACGCTGCGTCCGCCGTTTTTTTCTGCACGGCTTCGCGTCGGACTTCCGCATTTATCTGCACGACGGCAGGTCGGATTTCCGCCTTTTTGTCCGTGTCCGTGCCGTGCGCCGCGGCTTCACCGGCTGTCCCGTCCGATGTCACGGAGGAAGCGCCCGTGTCCGCGGCTTCGCCCGCGCCCGCGCTGTCCGCATTCTCCGCGGGGAAGTCCGTCCTCTGCGCCGTGCCGCCGTCCATGCCCGTCCAGCCGGACAGCGCGCGCACCGCCTCGGCGGCCTTCGCCGCCTCCGCGTCGGACACGAGCGCCATCACCTGATCGGGGCGGTAGACCTTGCCCGCGCGCAGCAGCGCCGCACCGGCGCCTTGCAGCTCACGGCAGGCGGCATAGAACACCGCGCGGTCGCCGTCCGCGCCGCGCATGAGCCGTTCCAGCTCGCGGACGGGGAGCGCCTCGACCGTCACCGTCCCCAGCGTACCGGCCTCGACCGTCCCGCGTGCGCGGGCGTTGTCCGCCCGCGCCGCGAGAATGTCCCCAAGCGTCATCATTCGCCGACGCCGATGGCGTCAAGGCTCTTGAGTTCGCTCGGACGGAAGGTGAACGGCAGGCTCTGGCCGTTGACCTCGCCGATCTTGTAGTTGATGAACGGCAGCTCCGTGAACGCCACGCCCGCAATGGCGTAGCGCTCCTCCTGCCCGTCCACGCTGTCCGGGTCCTTGAGCGCGGTCGTGATGGTGCAGCGCTTGTCCACGCCGCGACGCGCTTCGTCGAGGACCTCGTAAAAGCGGGTGTAGACCTGCTTGAGCTTCATCGTACCCTCGCCGGAATAGCCGGTGATCTTGCTGTCCACATCCATGCCGAGCTGCACGCGCTCGCGCTGCAGCTTGACCTTGACCGTGATGCTCTCCAGCTCCGCGATCAGCGCGCCGTCCACCCAGACGGACGCGAACGAGCCGGAAAGCGTGCGGTTTGCCTGTAACTGTGCCATATTTTTACCCTCCTTTTACATCGCGATCCTGAGCGTCAGATCCTCCATCGCGTCACAGAATGTCAGGGAAGCCTCCAAAAAGACCTCGCTGCCGGTGTTCGCGCGGAGAATTTCTGCATCGGACATCTCGCCCGTGTCCGTGCCGTGGCTCTCCAGCCAGCCGCGCTGGCCGGACAGGGACACACGGCACGCGTTGTCCGCCGTCTTGTCCAGCACATCGCCCTCGAGCGCCTTGAAATAGGCGTTGATGGCCGTCACGAGCAGCAGCTTGTTGTCGTAATCGTTCAGCACGCTGCCGATGTAGCCCTCGCGGAAGGTGCGCGTGATGTCCGCGCGGATGAGGTCCACGCCGTCCACGATCTTGATCTTTCGGAACGCCGCGCCGTGCGCGGTCGTGACCGTGGTCAGCGAGTTGACCGCGCGGCCGAGGCAGTAGCCCTCGCCGTTCGGCACAAGGATGAGCTTGCCCGCGTCGATGGCGGCGTCCGCGTCGCTCTGCGCGCCGCAGGAGACGACCTCGCTCAGTTTGGCATAGGTCGCCGAGCGCGTGAGCGGCGTCGCCGCCAGCAGACCCGCAATGCGCGCGGCGTAGTTGTCCGCCGTCACCGCGCCGTCGGTGAGTACGATGTCCTCCGCGCAGAAGTTGATGATGCCCTCATCGTCGGGCGCCGTCGCGTTGGCGACGACCGCCTTCACGCCGCGGCCCTTGGCGCGCTCGGCCTTGATGTAGCTGATGACCTTCGCCTGCGTCAGCCCCGGCGCGGCAAGGTAGTCAAAGTCCAGCGTGTCGAGCGCGGTAAAGGTGTCTGCCTCGTCGCTGCCGATGCGCAGCACCGCCACCTTGCTCGGCGCGGCCTGAAAGCACAGCGAGAGCACGCGGTAGTTCTCCTTCGTGAACTTGCTCTCGTCCACCTCGCTCAGACTGCGATACACGGCGCTCGCCGCGCCGCCCTTGGTCGCGTCCGTGACAGCCAGCGCCACGACCCCGCGGCTCGAGCGCTTGACGGCGCTCACCGCCGCCGTTTCAAAGGAAATGTAAATTTCCGGTAAACCCATTTCGGTTTCTCCTCCTGTTATCAAATCAGTTGCTTTCGTTCCAATGCAGCACCTGCATCGTTTCGCCGCCCGCGCCGCCGCCGTCCGCCTTGGGCGGCACGCTTCGCGTCAGCGAGAGCGTAAAGCGCAGCTCGTCGCCCTCTGTCTCCAAGCCCTGCGGGGACAGTACGCGCCGCACCTTGCCGCCGCCCGGCACGCCGGAGGGCAGCGCCATCGGAATGCCCCGCAGCAGCACGGGGACCAGCGCCGCGAGCCTTCCGTTTTTGTCCGACCGCTCGCGGTCGCCCGCACACCTTATGCTCACGCGGTAGCGATGCTCGGCCTGCGCCCCGCCCGCGCACAGCACCGCGCCGTCCTCCCGCGCGTCCACCGTGATGAGCGGGTACTCGCCCGTGTGCCTTGCGGGGGCGCACACGGCGTGAATGCCGCTCTCCCGCTCCAGATAGGCGCGCACGCCCTCTTTGATGTCGTTCAATTTCTCACCTCCGACTCATGTGAGTCTTGTCCGCCGCCTCCCAGCGGCGTTCCCCCCTTGCAGGGGTGATTCTCTTTGCGAAAGAGAACCACCCCCGCACCCCCAAGAGAACGCAAGGGGCGGGTCGCCCCTTGACTCTCGTACCTTTCTCCTCGAATCACCCCTCAGGAACACACGTCCGTGCAACAGCGCGGCAAAGCCGCGTTTCCATCGGCTTTCGACTTGGTCTGCGCCTATATCCGCTCAGCCGCTGGTGCAGTGCGGTTTCGTTTCCCTCTGCAACCTGTCTCCGCTCTGCCGCTCCTGCACATCTGGTACGAAAACTCATGTGAGTTCTGTCCGAAACCCCACCGCAGAGCGGCAGCGGCCGCAAGAAGCACGCCAAATCGAAAGCCGTACTCAGCTTTAGTATGCACTCCTCTGCACAGCGCGTGCAGCATCGGCACAGCAGAGACAGGCAATGGCAGGTCAAGGGCGCAGCCCTTGCGGTCTTGGGGGTTCCAAAGGGGGCCATTCTTCCGCTAAGAATGGCCCCTTTTGCTGGCCGCCAGAGGGCGTCAGCCCTCTTTGTGAGCCGTGCCGCCCTCGGCACTCCCCGCGCGGCTCCGCGCAAAGCGGGTTCTCTTTCGCAAAGAGACCATCCCTTGCGAACCGTCAGAGGGCGTCAGCCCTTTTGATCTGCCGTGCCACCCTCGGCACTCCCCTGTGAAGCAGGTACGGATACCTCCGTAACCTCCACCACCGTCACGCAATGGCTCGGATAGCGCACGCTGTCGCTGGCGCGGGCGTGGTAGATTCGCCCGCTTTTGTCCGACACCGTCACGCGGTCGCCCAGCCGCAGCCAGAACTCCGGCATCGTGTAGAGCGTGAGCGCGTAGCGGCTCTCGACCAGCGCCGCGCCCTCCGCACCGACCGACGGCGCACTCGTGAGTGCGCTGCGGCTGAGCGCGCAGGGAATATCGACATAGACCGCCCGCTCCGTCCCGTCGGACAACGGACGAAATACGCAGGCCGTGCGGTCGAAGGTGCGCCGCAGCGCCCTTGTCATCCTCGCGTCGCGCATTTTCAGCCCTCTCGGAGCGTTCCGAGCCTGCACCACGGCGCAAGCAGCACGCTTTCGGCGTTTTTCCCGTCCAAATAGGTCACGGATGTGTCGCCGCGCGTGATGCTTTTCACGTCGGACTCACGTGAGACCAGTCCGACCAGCACCGCCGCGACCGCCTGCTCCATCTCCTCCGGAATGTCCGACCGATTGCAATGCGCCAGCGCGCGCTCGCAGGCAATCTCCGCGAGCAGCGCGCCCGCCTCGCCGAGCGGCTCGCCCGCGAGCGCCTCCGCCTTCGTCAAAATAGCGTCCCGCTGCTCCTGCGTCACGCCGTTCATTTAGTTGCTCCCCGCAGCCGCGGCAGGCTCAACGATCGCGCCGAGGGAAACGACGCTCTTCGTCGGCACGAACAGGTCGTAGAGGTAGCGCGCCTGGATGGCGGTGCCGTCGAAGAACTGGTTCTCCTCGGGGCCGAACTGCTTGATGGAGTCGAGCTTGCTCACCGCCAGCGGCGCGGAGCAGTGGGCGAGCAGCACATTGATGTCCTGTGCGCCGGTCGCGGACACGATGCCGCCACTGTTGCCGCTGCCGGTCTGCACCGTGACGGCAGTTTTCATACGGCTCTGCGGCACGAAGATGCACGGCAGGTCGTCGAGCAGCATCACATTGTCGTAGGTCACGCCGTTGATGCTCACGCCCGCGCCGAATGTAATGCTGTGGTAGGTGCCGGTCGCCGCGGCGAGGAACGCGCTCTTATTCTTGTGGGAAACGAGCGCCACATAGCCGTCCATGACCTCCGCGTCGTCGCGCACGGTCTGCAAAAGGCCGCAGACCTTCTCGATGATGTTGCTCTTGGTGAGCGCCGCGGACATGATGTGCGTTCCCTTGTGGGCGGTGTCGGCGTTCGCCAGCGCATAGAGCTTCTGGATGCGGTAAGCGTCCTGCTCCTTCACGAGCGCGTTTCGCGCGAACTCACGAATGACGTTCTCCGCGGTGGCAAGGAAATTGGTGTCGTTGGGACTGGTGCGGTCGAGCGCGAACTTCACGCCGCGGTCCATCGCCAGGGTGTAGGTCGTCCAGTCGTTCGAGACCGTGCCGCTGGGGTAGGCGCTGCCGTCGCTCTTGGTGGCGTCGTAGTTGCCCAGCCCGCTCGTCGAGAGCGTGGAGATCTCCACATCGCGGCCGCCGGTGAAGCGCACCTTGCCCGCCTCCGGGATCATCCAAGCGGTCGCGGACGCGGCCACCAGCTCCTCGTCAATGAACTGCTGGTATGCCTTTGCGTAATCAAATGCCATTATATTACCTCCGGTAATCAAATTTTACCCTCTTTGGGGTGTCAGAGCCGCGCCGCCTGAAAGGGATCGCAAAAGGAAGAAAGAGAAAAAAGGAGGACCCTTTCCCGCTGAGCATTGACGGCAGCGGCGCGGCTCATATTTTCAGCATAGCCCGCTTTTCCGCCCGTTTCCCTTGTCGCCGTTCCCAAGTCAACGACACGCCCCCTCGCGGCGCC
>OCQA01000498.1_pt1 | contig 40607 bp, 37 predicted proteins | sample 1538571 | NCBI WGS metagenome assembly OCQA01 (sample SAMN04571708, study PRJEB22368) | human gut metagenome | biome: human gut; material: stool | host: Homo sapiens | place: Luxembourg | collected 2012-09-28 | reverse complement strand
TTCTTGTTATCCAGCCCTCCGGCTGTATCGGTTGAGCAAAAGTCAGCGTGGGATTAGTGTGGTATCTTTATCTAAGTGATACCCCGTTCTCCCACTTGGAGACGGCCTGACGGGAGACGTTCAGTCTTTCGGCCAGCTCCTCCTGCGAGAGGCCCGCCGCGCGGCGGAGCTCATAGAGTTTTTCACATAGCTTCATGGGCGCTTTCTCCTTTGCTTTGATGGCATCAGCTTAGCAAAAACAGCCGTTTTGCGCCACCAACCGGGTGTTTCGTTTTGTCAACCAATGGTTTCCTTTTGACCAAATGCCCTTTTTCGTGCAACCTTTCGCCGCCGCGCGCATATACTGCATGGTATGGCACGGGGAGGTGAGAGCATGAGAGAGTGGCAGGGCGTCCGCGGCGACGTGGACGACATGATCTTTGTGGACGACTGGTTCGTCAGCGAACGGTAAGTGAGAAAAGGCTCCGCGCGTTTCAGGGAAGGAACGCAGGCGGAGCGTTTTTCGTTTTTATAGAGCCTTGTCGATGGTCGCGCCGCCGGCGACGGTGTCGCCGCGGTAAAAGACCACGGCCTGCCCCGCGGTGATGGCGCGCTGCGGCTCGTCGAAGTCCACGCGGACCGCGCCGCCGTCCAGCGGCGTGACGGTCGCGGCGCTTTCGCGCTGGGAATAGCGCGTTTTGGCGGTGACGCGCAGCGGCTCTGCGGGCGGCGTAATGATCCAGTTCACGCGCGAGGCGAGCAGGGCGGAGGAAAATAGCTCCGCGTCGTCGCCGAGGAGCACGGTGTTGTGCTTCGCGTCCTTGGAAAGGACGTAGAGCGGGCGGTCGGCGCTCACGCCGAGGCCCTTGCGCTGACCGGCGGTGTAGGCGACCAGTCCGCGGTGACGGCCGAGGACGCGGCCGCTCGTATCAACGAAGTCGCCCGGCTCGGGCGTGACGCCGCCGAACTCACGCAGGAAGCGCACATAGTCCCCGTCGGGGACGAAGCAGATGTCCTGCGAGTCGGGCTTCTGCGCGTTTTCAAGGCCGAAGTCTGCGGCGAGGGCGCGGATCTCCGGCTTGCTGTATTCGCCGACGGGAAGCAGCAGATGCGCGAGCTGGCGCTGCGTCATCTGGTAGAGCACATAGCTCTGATCCTTGTGCGCGTCCACGCCGCGCAGGAGCAGGTGACGGCCCGACGCCGCGTCGAAGCCGACGCGGGCATAGTGCCCGGTGGAAACATAGTCGAAGCCGTGGTCGAGCGCCCAGTCGAGCATCGCGCCGAACTTCAGCTCGCGGTTGCAGTCCAGACAGGGGTTCGGGGTGCGGCCCGCGCAGTATTCCGAGACAAAATGCCCCATGACCTCGCGGCGGAAAAGGTCGCACAGGTCGAGCACCCGGTGGGAGATGCCCATCTGCGCGGCGACGCGCGCGGCCTCCTCGATGTCGTCGGCGCTGCCGCAGGTGCCGGGACGGTCCTTATAATGGTGCAGCCGCAGCGTGACGCCGGAAACAGCATAGCCCTGCCTTTGCAGCAGGAGGACGCAGGCGGCGCTGTCCACGCCGCCCGACATACCGACTAAAACCTTCTTTGCCATGCGTGCCGCTCCCTCAATCCAGGTATTTTTGCAGAAACGCGCGGCTCGGCAGCGCGTCACTCAACTCCATGAGAACATGGTCGAAGCCGCCGGCATAGTCAAAGCGGCGGTCGGACAGCGACAGATCCGTCGAGCGGGCGTTGGGCAGCGAGAGCGTGAAGGCCGTGCCCTTACCGACAGCGGATTCCGCCACGAGCATCCCGCCGTGGCCCTGCGCGATGCGGCGGCAGAGGGACAGCCCGACGCCGAGACCGTGCGGCGGCGCGGGATCAAGGCGGTCCGTATCCAGATAGCGCTCGAAGATGTGGGCAAGGCGCTCCGGCTCGATGCCGCGGCCCGTGTCGGCCACGGTGAGCTGAACATGGCGCTCGCCGCATTTGACGCGCACGCTGACCGTGCCGCCCTCCGGCGTGAATTTCAGCGCGTTGGAGAGCAGGTTCAAAAGCGCGCGCTCGAGCATGGGGGCGTTGAATGCGATGACGTGGCTCTCGTGGCTGGCGGAAAAGCGCAGCGCGACGCCGCGCAGCGCGAAAAGCGGCTCGGCACGCTCGCAGAGCGCGTGGCAGAAGCCGACGATATCGTCGTTGCACAGCCGGAAGCGTCCGCCCTGCACCAGCTCGCTCGCGGCGGAGAGGTTGCCGACCAGACGCAGCATTTGATGGCAGCTCATCGTGAGAATGGCTGCATTTTTATCCAGCACGGAGTCGGCCTCACGCGCTTCCGCCGGCGCGAGACGGTTCGCCGCGGCAAACACGTTCGCCATCGAGGAGCGGAGCTGGGCCGAAACGTTCGGCAGGACCTCGGCCAGAAGCTGGAGGTCTTTTTCGTCAAGCGGCATCATAAAGTGCGCCTCCTTTGGGAAAGCTGTTCATATCCTTTGCAGGACGGCGCGATTTTCGTGTGGAAAAAAGTACCGCAGCGCGATGAGCGCAATGTGAGATAATAAGTAGAATACCAAACTCCTGTCGAAAATACAAGAACTTTCGTGTAAAGGAAAAATTTTTGAAAAAAACACTTGCATTCGGGAAAGAGTATGCTATAATACCAAATGTGCCATACATTTGATATATTCCGTAAAAACGAAAGGGAGCGCATTTTATGTCTATTAAAATCGGTATCAACGGCTTTGGCCGTATCGGCCGTATGGTGTTCCGTGCCTGCCTCGAGCATCCCGAGATCGACGTGGTCGGCATCAACGATCTGTGCCCTGCCGATTATCTTGCCTATATGCTCAAGTACGATACGATGCACGGCCGCTGCAAGGCTGACATCGAAAGCCGCGAGAACGCGCTGGTCGTCAACGGTCAGGTCATTCCCGTGTTCAGCGAGAGAGACCCCGCGAACCTGAAGTGGGGCAAGCTCGGCGCGGAGTATATCGTCGAGTCCACCGGCCTGTTCCTGACGAAGGAAAAGGCTGCCGGTCACATCGCCGCCGGCGCAAAGAAGGTCGTCATGTCCGCGCCGAGCAAGGACGACACCCCGATGTTCGTCATGGGCGTGAACCATAAGAACTATACCAGCGATATGCAGTTCGTCTCCAACGCGAGCTGCACCACCAACTGCCTCGCCCCCATTGCCAAGGTTCTGCATGAGAACTTCGGCATCAAGGACGGCCTGATGACGACCATCCACTCGGTCACCGCCACACAGGAGACGGTGGACGGTCCCTCTCTCAAGGATTGGCGCGGCGGCCGCGCGGCTACCGCGAACATCATCCCCAGCTCCACCGGCGCAGCCCGTGCGGTCGGCAAGGTCATTCCTGAGCTCAACGGCAAGCTGACCGGTATGTCCATGCGCGTTCCGACGCTGGACGTTTCCGTCGTTGACCTGACCGTCAACCTCGAGAAGCCCACCACCTACGATGAGATCTGCGTCGCCATGAAGAAGGCCAGCGAGGGCGAGCTGAAGGGCATCCTCGGCTACACCGACGAGGCCGTCGTTTCCTCCGACTTCCTCGGCGACTCCCGCACCTCCATCTTCGACGCCACCGCCGGCATCGCCCTGACCGATACCTTTGTCAAGGTCGTCAGCTGGTACGATAACGAGATCGGCTACTCCAACAAGGTCCTCGAGCTCATCGAGCACATGTATGAGGTCGATCACGGCCACTCCGCCAAGTAAGCGCGGACAATAAGCCAACTTCTGAGAGTTTCCTCCTCTCGTTCGTTGTAGAAAGGGAAAGCGCAGCTTCGGCTGCGTTTTTTCTTTTGTGGTTGCATTTGTCACTTTACGCGGCGCGGAAAAGCTGATAAACTGACGAAAACAAAAGCAAAGAGGTCTTTTCTATGTTTCAGGGCTTTTCGCAGAACGCCATCGACTTCCTTTGGGGCATCAGCCTGAATAACGAGCGGGGCTGGTTCATGGCGCACAAGCAGGATTTTACGGACTATGTGGACGTTCCCATGCGCGAGCTGGGGAAGGCGGTCTTTTCCGCGCTGGCGGAGGACTATCCCAAGCAGGACTGGCGGCTGCACGTCTGCCGCATCTACCGCGACGCGCGGCGGCTGCACGGACGCGGGCCGTACAAGGAGCATCTGTGGTTCACCATCGAGCGGCCGCACGAGCGCTTTGAGAGCGTGCCCGCGCTCTATTTTGAGCTTGCGCCGAACTACTACAGCTACGGCTGCGGCTACTGGGACGCGGGGGCGGCGACGATGGCGAAGCTCCGTGCGCGCATCGACAACGACCCCAAGCCGCTCGAAAGGCTGGCGCGGCGGCTGAATAAATCAAAATTCGTACTCTCCGGCGAGGAATTCAAGCGGCCCAAGGGCGACGCGGGCAAGCTGCTGAATCCGTGGTACAACCGCAAAAACATTGCCATCGGCTATGACGATAACCCCGAGGGCGTGCTTTTCACGCCGCAGCTCAAGGACGATGTGCTCGACGGCTTCCGCTTTCTGATGCCGTACTACCGATACCTCGACACGCTCGCCGGCGACATGGAGCCGAACAGGTGAATAAAAGCTGAGACGGCGTGAGCCATCTCAGCTTTTTCATCATTTGCCGAGCGTTTCACCGATCACAGCCATTTGCGCGGCATCGGGCGAGAAGCTGCGCGGATGGAACTCCACGATGCGCTGACCGTAGATGAGCAGCCAGGTGTCATATTTTTCGCCGCTATGGGCGTCGCATTCCCGCCACGCCCGGTCGGCGCCCCACGGCGCGGGATCGGTCTCGCGGTATTCGCTGCCGTAGAGATCTTCTGCGTGCAGCGTGCTTTGGAGGCAGAAGTCGAAGAGCGGGGCGAGCTTCACGTCGATGACGGTGTAGAACAGCTCCGGCAGCGGCGGGTCATTCTCGTCGCTCCAGCGCACGTCGTAGGGGAGCTCCTGACGGTATTCGACCTGTCGGACGAAGACGGAGTCTCCGCGCTCGAGGGCCTCGCAGGAGTAGCGGGCATAGTCGGTATCGGTCAGGTCCTGCACATAGAGCGGGAGCGTGTCATGGTAGAGGTAGCCGACCTGCGGACTGCCGCCGACGGTGTAGGTGTATTCCTCCGCGTTTTTCGGTACGTTGTCAAACCAGCCGCTTGATATGCCGTAGGTCATGACGCCGATCATCAGCATGACGGATAACAGGACGGAGCAAAGAACCGTGAGCGCTAAGATGAGCCTGTGTTTTTTCGGCGGTACGCTCCTTTTCCGCACCTGCTTGCCGACGAGCACGGCTCCGCCGACGGGGACGAGCACAACGCCGGTGGAGACGAGAACGATGCACAGACCGGCGCTGCGGAAAAGCAGGGGGATGACCATGAGCGCCCAAAAGACAAAGATCCAGATCGAGCGCAGGAAGCTCAGCCAGCGGCTCGAGTGGGTGGGGGTGAAGATGCCCAGCTCGCGGGCGTTGCGCTTCGCCTTGCGCAGCCAGAGCCGGTAGCCGAGCAGCTCGACGCCGAAGAGGAGGATCATGACGAAGATCATCAGCATCATGGTGAGGTCGTAGCCGTCCGCGAGAAAGGCGACCGGATCGCGCCGCAGCTGCGACACCTGAAGATAGAGCATCGTCGGCAGCATGCAGGCGACCGTGATCGTGTTGCTGAGCACATAGCCCTTCTTGGCGCGCTCCATCGTTTCGACCTGCACGACGGCCTCGGTCTCGATGGGCACGGCGTCAAGGTCCTCGTTGTAGAAAATGTGCGTGTCGCCGCGCTGCATGACGATCTGCCAGCCCGCGCCGGCGCAGTAGTCCCAAAAGGTCAGGTTCTCGTGGTTTGGTTCGTCGGGACAAAAGCTGTCGGTCTTGGGGTAGTAGACCACCGCGAAGCGGAGCTTTTTCGGCTCGCAGCGGCGGTAGCGCAGGGCGTAGGTGCCGACGGATTCAAGCATCCAGCCGTTGGCGGCCATTTTCTCCAGGTGCCGCTCGAGTCCCGTGTGGTCGTAGAAGGCGTAGAGGTTCAGTTCCCGCTTCTTGTTCCATCGGTCAGTTCGCATGGCTTGTCGCCTCCCTTCAAAAGTCGCTGGTAATCGTTCATCTGCGCCGTCAGACGGTCCATCTCGCCGTGCAGCCGCTCCTCGCCTTTTTCGGTGAGAACGTAGCTGCGGCGGCGGCCCTCGCATTTGGTCTCGACGATGTAGCCCTCGGCGGCAAACTGCTCTAAAAGATTGTAGAGCGTGCCGGGGCCGACGCTCACGCGGCCGCTCGTGAGCAGACGGATGCGCTCCATCAGATCCATGCCGCAGCATTCCTCACGCAGACAGAGGAGGACGTAAAACATCTGCTCGGTGAGCGTCTGAAATTTTTCGCGTGCCATTGTACCGCCTCCTTTTATCGATATTCGATATTCTTGGGGAGAGTATACTATCGAATATCGATATTGTCAAGAGAAAAAATCGGAAAGCCGTCGGCTTTCCGATTTTTCATTCAGGCTTTGTCCTCTTCCCGGTATTCAAGAATATCGCCGGCATCGCAGTTGAGCGCCTCACAGATCGCCGCGAGCGTGGAGAAGCGGATCGCCGTCACCTTGTTGTTCTTGATCTTGGACAGATTCACGTTGGAGATGCCGACGCGCTCTGCCAGCTCGTTCAGCGACATTTTTCGCTCGACCATCATGCGGTCCAGTCTCAGAATGATCTTTCCCATTTACACAAGCCCTTCCACATCTTGTTCCAGCTCCACGCCGCGCGCAAAGAACTGCGTCAGGCAGAGAATCACGAGCCCCATGGAGAAGCCGTAGAGCCGAACGCTCGTTTCGACGGTATCGGTGCCGAGGATCAGGCGGCACACGGTGCTCAGCGCAAGCCCCGCGAGCGGAATGGAGATGGCGAAAATGCCGATCTCGCGGAGCATACGGATATTATCCGCCTGAAAAACCGTGCTGCTCTCTGACCGCTTGATGATAAGGTAGAGATTGCGGAAGATCATCGCCATGAGGGAGGGCAGCACGACGGCTGCGGCAAAATACAGAAGCATTGCCCGCATATCAATGCCGTTCGCGGTCGGTACGCTGAACTCAAAGCCGAGGACGCTGAGCTCCAATCGACCGGTACGGATCGATCCCGCCAGAGCGTCCGCGAGAAATGTGCGGTCCGCAAACGAGTATATTCCGGCTGTGAGCATGAGAGCGGCCGTCATCCAATAGCCGAGCTCTGTAAATTTTGTGATGATCTTGGCCGCCTTGATGATCCAACGGTTCCACTTCATTTTTCCGACCTCCTCAAGATGCTTGATGAGGACAGTATAACCGCCGAGTATTCGTTTGTCAATATATTCTTATCGTTTTACGATAAATTATATATGATTATCATAAAATCATCACGCGGATATAGGCAAAGCCCCCGACCGAAGCCGGGGGCTTTGAGAAGAGAGCGTTAAATTGATTGGACGGTCGGTCACTCCAGCTCCACCGTGGCGGGGGGCTTGGAGGTGACGTCGTAGAGGATGCGGTTAACGCCCTTGACCTCGTTCACGATGCGGCGGGAGACCGTGTCAAGCAGCTCCCACGGCAGACGCGAAAAGTCGGCGGTCATGAAGTCCTGTGTCTCCACCGCGCGCAGCGCGATGGCGTAATCGTAGGTGCGCTCGTCGCCCATGACGCCGACCGAGCGCAGGTTTGTGAGCGCGGCGAAATACTGGTTGATGCTGCGCTCAAGGCCCGCCTTGGCGACCTCCTCGCGGAAGATGGCGTCCGCCTCGCGGACGATGTGCAGCTTCTCCTCCGTGATGTCGCCGATGACGCGGATGGCAAGGCCCGGGCCGGGGAAGGGCTGACGCCAGACAAGGCTTTCGGGCAGGCCGAGCTCAATGCCGAGCTGGCGCACCTCGTCCTTGAAGAGACGGCGCAGGGGTTCGATGATCTCCTTGAAATCCACATGGTCGGGAAGCCCGCCGACGTTGTGGTGGCTCTTGATGACAACGCTCTCGCCGCCGACGCCGGATTCCACCACGTCGGGGTAGATGGTGCCCTGCGCGAGAAAATCGACGCGGCCGAGCTTTTTGGCCTCCGCTTCAAAGACGCGGATGAACTCCTCGCCGATGATCTTGCGCTTGCGCTCCGGCTCGGAGATGCCGGCAAGCTTGGTGAGAAAACGCTCCTGCGCGTTCACGCGCACGATGCGCATGCCGAGGCAGTCGTGCATGGCGCGCTCGACCTGATCGCCCTCGTCCTTGCGCAGCAGGCCGTGATCGACAAAGATGCAGGTGAGCTGTTCGCCGACCGCGCGGTAGAGAAGCGCGGCAGCCACGGCGCTGTCCACGCCGCCGGAGAGCGCCAGCAGCACCTTGCCGCTGCCGACCTTGGCGCGGACCTCCTCAATGGCCTCGCTGACGTAATTCGCCATGCTCCACTCGGGGGCAAGGCCGCAGACCTTATAGAGAAAGTCCTTCAGAATTTCGGTGCCGTGGACGGTGTGCAGCACCTCGGGATGGAACTGCACGCCGTAGAGCTTTCGGTCCGCGTTCTCGATGGCGGCGTAGGCGCAGCCCGCGGTGTGCGCGATGGCGCGGAAGCCGGGGGAAAGGCGCTCGACCTCGACGCCGTGGCTCATCCAGCAGATGCTCGTCGGCTCAACGCCGTCGAACAGCAGACTCGTGCCGTCGTGCGTCAGCTCCACCTTGCCATACTCGCGGACCTCAGCTCTGCGGCAGGCGCCGCCGAGCTGATGGATCATCAACTGCTGGCCGTAGCAGATGCCGAGAATGGGCAGACCCAGCTCGAAAATGGCATTGTCGAGCGCGGGGGCGTTCGGCTCAAACACCGTCGCGGGGCCGCCGGTGAAGATGATGGCGGCGGGGTCAAAAGCGCGGATGTCGTCCATCGACATGGTGTAGGGCTTGATCTCGCAGTAGACGCCGCATTCACGCACGCGGCGCGCGACGAGCAGATTGTACTGCCCGCCGAAATCCAATACCAGTACCTTTTTCATCTCAGTCGTCCTCACGGAAGAGAATGCCGTTCTCGTCTGCCTGCTCGATGACGGCGAGGGCCTTGTACGGTACGCCGGAGGCACGGAACTTGTCGCCGCCGCCCTGGAAACCCTTTTCGACCGCGACGCCGATGCCCTCGAGTGTCGCGCCCGCGGCGTTTACGAGGTCGATGAGGCCCTGCATTGCGTAGCCCTTGGCCATAAAGTCGTCGATGATGAGAACGTGGTCGTCCGCGTGCAGCCACTCATGGCTGACGATCAGCGTGACCTTCTTTTTATAGGTATAAGAAAAGACCTCGCTCTGGTACAATCCGCCCTCGATGTTATCGCTCTTCGCCTTCTTGGCGAACAGCATGGGAACACCGTATTTCTGAGCGCAGATCGTGGCCAAAGCGATGCCGCTTGCCTCCGCTGTTAAAACCATGGTGATCTTGCTGATGTCAAAATACTTCGCAAACTCATCGGCCAGAGCCTCAAGCAGTTTGGTGTCGACGCGGTGGTTGAGAAAGCCGTCGACCTTGATGATGTTGCCGGGCAGGACCTTGCCTTCGCGGCGAATGCGTTCCTTGAGCAGTTCCATGGGACCGTCCTCCTGTCGTATAATATAAGTGCGCGAGCTGTGCTGCCATTGTAGATATTGTATCGTATGATAGAGCATTTGCGCAAGAAAAACAAGGTGACGGAGGGACCAAAAAAAGAGAGAGAAAAGCGCCCGTTTTCGGGCGCTTTTTATGGATTTACACAGTTTGATAAGCGCAGCTGATGACGAGCATCAGACGCGCGCATCGCGCTCAGCCCGCATTGGAGTAGAGACGGGCCTCCAGCGCGTCGAGCCCGGCAAGGATATTTTCAACTGCCTGCTGTGTGTCGGGGTCCTCGGCAGGACCGCTGCAAAAGAGCAGATAGGAACTTCCCTCCAGCAGCGACACCACCCCCTCGCGGAAGCGCACAAATTCCGCCTGCGTCGCACGGCGGATGTCGGGGACCGGCGCGGCGCCGTCCGCTTCGAGCACAAAGGTGATGGTGTTTCCGTCAAGGTAGCGCTCCCGCCCGCCGGCGTAGGAGATCAAATCGTAGGAGCAGCTGCCCACACCCCTGTCCTCATGGGTCTGATAGCACAGCACATCCGCGCCCCACACGCCGTTTTCATCCTCTCCGTAGCAGAGGAAGAAAGTGTCCCAACCGGTATAGTAGGGGGTGACCTCCTTGGTGAAGAGCACCGTGCCGTTGTACTTCCTCGCCTCCAGCGTGTAGCGGCATTTTGCAAATTCATCCGGCTCCGAGGTCGTGAGGACGAGGATCTCGTACTCACCGTCGCGGTCGAGGTCGGCATAGGCGAGCGGCTGTTCATTGACCGCATAGACCTCGGTAAAGCTCTTTACCCCGTCCGCGCTGTAGTAAATCTCCGTGTCGCGCCGCGCGAGGTACAGCCCGCCTTCCCCATCGGGACGGTAGGTGTCGGTGTAATACTCGGGCGTGACATGCCACCGGCAGATGCACGTCTTGTTCTCCGCATCGATCTCAAGCTGATAGGTCCAGCTGCCATAAGGCTGAAAGCTGGCGGTCTCCGCGTCGTAGAACCAGTAATAATAGGGCAGGTTGTAGGCAGGCGTGTCGATTTGCAGACCGAGGTCCGTGTAGCCGTCAAAGTTGTAGTCGCCGGTCACAAGCCCGCCGTCCGGCATCCAGCAGTTCGTGTAGCCGTCCGTACACCAGACGTCGTCGCCGACGTCGGCGGTGCGCAGCTCCTGCTCTCTGCCGTCGTCCCACAGAAGGTGGATGCGGCTCACGCCGCAGTCATACTCGCCGTCCTGACGGCCATAGAGCCGCAGCGTCGCCGTCCTGCCCTCGCAGAGGGTGAACGGCTCCTCGTGCAGCAGCACATCGTCCGCGTGCAGGACGGTCCATTCATCGTCCGTGGCGGGCTGCCCGGCGACAGGCTCCGGCGGCTTGTCGGGCAGCGGCGTGTCCGCAATATCCTTTTCGCCGCAGGCGGCGAGCGTCAGCGCGAGCGCCGCGGCAAGCAGCAGCGCGGTAAGCTTTGTTTTCATGGTGTTCCTCCCCAAGCAATGTTATTGATTTACATAATAACATGCCTTTGCGGAAAAGTCGTTACAAAAGGGTTACAAAAAAGAGAGCGCCGAGGCGCTCTCTTTCGCGGTGCGGGATTTACTTCTTCTCGTCCTCGAGCAGACCCTTGAAGCTGGCGGCAAGGCCGGCAAGGCTCTGGATCTCGCTGGGAACGATGATCTTCGTCGCCTGCCCGTCGGCGGCCTTTTCAAAGGATTCGAGCGCCTTGAGCTTGACGACCTGATCGTTGGGGTTCGCGCTGTTGAGGAGCTTGATGGAGTCCGCCAGCGCGGTCTGCACCTTCATAATGGCCTCGGCCTCGCCCTCGGCGCGGAGCACGGCGGCTTGACGCTCTGCCTCGGCGTGGAGAATGGCGGCCTGCTTCTCGGCGTCCGCCTTGAGGATGGTGGACTGCTTCTCGCCCTCGGCGACGAGGATCTGGCTCTGCTTCTGACCCTCGGCCTGCAGAATGGACTCGCGGCGCTCGCGCTCGGCCTTCATCTGCTTTTCCATGGCGTTCTGGATTTCCTTGGGCGGCAGAATGTTCTTCAGCTCCACGCGGTTGACCTTGATGCCCCAGGGGTCGGTGGCCTCATCAAGGATGGAGCGCATCTTGGCGTTGATGACATCGCGGCTGGTGAGAGACTGGTCGAGCTCCATTTCGCCGATGATGTTGCGGAGCGTTGTGGCGGTCAGGTTCTCGATGGCGTTCATCGGGTGCTCGACGCCGTAGGTGTAGAGCTTGGGGTCGGTGATCTGAAAATAGATGACCGTGTCGATCTGCATGGTGACGTTATCCTTGGTGATGACGGGCTGGGGATCGAAGTCGGCGACCTGCTCCTTGAGGCTGACCTTCTTGACCACGCGCTCAATGAAGGGAATCTTCAGGTGCAGGCCGACGTTCCAGGTCGCGCTGTACGCGCCGAGACGCTCGACGACGTAGGCGCGGGACTGCTGCACGACGTGGATGTTGCTCACAACAAGAATGAGCACGAGCACGACGAGCACGATGACGCCGATGTAGTTGAAAATGGATGCGATAGGCATATTACGGTTCCTCCCTTTCTTTTCTGACGAAGAGCTTGACGCCCTCCATTCGGACGATGGTGACCATGGAGCCGCGGGCGATCACGTCGCCGTCCTCGCTGCGGGCGGTCCATGTTTTGCCGTCGATGTAGACGGCGCCGGTGGTGTTTTCGTTGTCGATGGTCTCGGTGACCTTGGCCGTGTGGTGCAGCACGCGGTCGGCGTTGGTGGGAACGATGGCCTTATCCAGCATTTTGTGCGCCAGCGGGCGCGTTGCGATCAGCGCCGCGATGGAGACCGCCAGAAAAACGACGATCTGCAGCCAGAGCACCGCGCCGAGCTCCAGCGCGAGCAGCGCGACGACCGCGCCTGCCACGAACCAGATGGAGACCAGTCCTGCCGTCGCCGCCTCGGCAATGCCGAAAATGACGATGGCGGCGATCCATACGAATGTCATGTTGCCTCCCGAACCTCCTTTCATGCTGTGGGCAAGCGCCATCAGCGAGAGCAGAACGATAAAGATCAGCGTGCCGCCGATGAGCTTGTCATAGGGGGAAAGATTGCTGAGAAAGTCAACAAAGGAACGCTTGAGCGGCTTGCCGGCGATGGGCTGCTCGACCTCGGCCTCCTCCGCCTCGATGGGCGGAAGCTCGTCAGCGAAGAGTGCGTCGAGCGTCGTGTGGTAGCGGTGGCAGATGTAGAGGATCTTTTCGATCTCCGGGTAGCCGCGGCCGGACTCCCAGCGCGACACCGCCTGCCGCGAGACGTGCAGCTGCTCGGCAAAGGTCTCCTGCGTCATGCCGCTTTGCTTTCGGACCTCCTGCAGCTTTTCGCCAAAGGCCATTTCCCTGTTCCTCCGTTTCTCTCTGTGTGGCTATCCTACCGCCCGCGCCGTGTTTTTTCAACCAACCTGCGCTTGCGTTTTGCGTTTTTGCCTGTCCGGCGCGCAACTTTAACGTTACATTGCCCGCCGGAGGGGCATTTGGGGCTTTTCCATAGTATACCATAGGGCGAGGGGAATTACCATGCTTTTTTTGCGCGCGGACGATTGCGTTTTTGCGCCGCGTCCGCTATACTGGAAAAAACGAAAGAGGAAAGCGATGGAAACGCCATGCTGCAATTTGCCATTCCCTGCCTGCTGGGGCTCGAGAGCCTGGTGGGCGATGAAGTGAAAAAGCTCGGTCTTGCCGACGTCCGCGTGGAAAACGGGCGTGTGCTGTGCCGCGGCGAGGAGCGCGACCTCGCGCGGCTGAACATCAATCTGCGCTGCGGTGCGCGCGTGCTGCTCGTGCTCGCGAGCTTCCGCGCGACGGATTTTGAAACGCTCTTTCAGGGCACCCGCGCCGTGCGCTGGGAGGACTGGATCCCCCGCGAGGGCGAGTTCCCCGTGACGGGCTATTCCATCAACTCCACGCTGCACTCCGTCCCCGCCTGCCAGTCCATCGTGAAGAAGGCGGTCGTCGAGCGGCTCGGGGCGGCCTACGGGCTGCAAACGCTGCCAGAGACCGGCAAGCGCTATCAGATCCGTTTCTCGATCATGAAGGACGAGGTGATGCTCTGCCTCGACGCAAGCGGCGAGGGGCTTTACAAGCGCGGCTACCGCGCCGTCGGCGTGGCGGCTCCGCTCAAGGAGACGCTGGCCGCCGCGTTGGTGAAGCTCTCGCACTACAATGGGCGTGACCCGTTCTGCGACCCCTTCTGCGGCAGCGGCACCATCGCCATCGAGGCGGCGCTGATCGCCAGGAACCGCGCCCCGGGTCTGAACCGCAGCTTTGCCGCGCAGCACTGGGCGATGGTGGACAAAAGGATATGGCTCGACGCGGCGGACGAGGCGATGGACAACGAATTTCATGACAAGACCTACGAGATCTGGGGCGGCGACATTGACCCTCACGCCGTTGAGATCGCGCGGCACAACGCGGAGCTTGCCGAGGTGGACGATACGGTGCGCTTTGAGGTGGACGATGCGACGCGCTTCCACTGGGGCGGGCAGTATGGGCGCGTTGTGACGAATCCGCCCTACGGCGAGCGTCTGCTGGAGCAGAAGGAGGCCGAGGAGCTTTACCGCGCCTTTGGCCGCGCGGTGGATAAGCTGCCGGAGACCTGGCGCGTTTATGTGCTCTCGTCGCACACGGAGTTTGAGCGCTGCTTCGGCCGCACAGCCGACAAAAAGCGCAAGCTCTACAACGGTATGCTCAAGTGCGACCTGTTCATGTATGGGAAGCGGCTCTGAGATAAAACGAACACCGGCGGTCCGCGGGGACGCCGGTGTTAATTTTTCGTTAAGGCTTCTGCACCGCGCTCCGGTTGTGACACTTTTTCATAAAATGTTCATTGCATTTTTTACGCGGTATGCGCTATGATTTAAGGAAGAGAGTCTGCGCGGGGGAGGTTCCTCCCGCCGCGTCATCGAAACGGGGGACCTGTACCTTGAAACACATTTTTATCATCAATCCGTCGGCCGGTAAGAACGACAGCCGCCAGCGCATCTACACGATGGCGGAGGCGCTGCGGGAAAAGCACGGTCTGGACGTACAGTGTATGCTCACCGCGTCGGTCGGCCACGCGGCCACGCTCGCGCGCGGTCTTGCCGAGAGCGGAGAAGAGGTGCGGCTCTATGCCTGCGGCGGCGACGGCACGGTCAATGAGGTCGCCAACGGCATCGCGGGCTATGCCAACGCCGCGATGACCTGTATCCCCATCGGCACGGGCAACGATTTTCTCAAAAACTTCGGCGCGGACTACGAAAGGTTCCTTGACGCAGAAAATCTCTGGAACGGCGAAACGCAGGCGCTCGACCTCATCGACTGCAGCGGGCGTTACTGCCTGACGATCGCCTGCTCGGGCATCGACGCGCGCATTGCCGAGAGCGTGCATAAGTTCAGCGCCAATCCGCACCTGAGCGGGCGCGGCAGCTATCTGGTCAGCGTGGCGGCGAATGGCATCTTCGGCCGCATCGGACGGCATTGGACGGTCTGGCTGGACGAGGAGAGGATCGAGGACGACTTCGCCCTCGTCTCCATGTGCAACGGACGCTACTACGGCGGCGGCTCCACGCCGGTGCCGGAGGCGCGGATGAACGACGGCGTGCTGCACACGGTTTTGGTGAAGAACATCAGCAAGCTCCGCTTCGCGCGGCTCTTCCCGGACTACTCTGCGGGAAACCACGAAAAGCTCCCGAAGGACGTGGTGCGCTTTTCCACGGCGAAGGTCGTGCGCATCCACTCCGACGACGGCGACATCGTGACCTGTCTGGACGGCGAGTGCTCCCATTCGCATGACGTGACGCTCCGCCTGGCGGACAAAAAGCTCAATTTCTTCGGCCCTGCCGGCTGCGACCCGAACGCGACGGCGCGCTGAGAGAATTTTACCAAACTGTGAATTTTTGCAAATCGACCGGATTTTTCAAAAAATCCCCTTGCAATATTGCTTGCCTTGCGCTATGATAGCACCGTTGGTTAGCACTCGATCGCGATGAGTGCTAACCAACGGTGAATTTGTTTTTTCAAATTTGTGAAAATATAGAAGGAGGCACATTCCCATGAAACTCACTCCGCTTGCCGACCGCGTCATCCTCAAGATGCTCGAGGCCGAAGAGACCACCAAGGGCGGCATCATCCTGACCGCCAGCGCCAAGGAGAAGCCCTCGATCGCCGAGGTCATTTCCGTCGGCCCCGGCGGCATGGTCGACGGCCACGACGTCGTCATTACCGTCAAGCCCGGCGACAAGGTCATCACCAGCAAGTATTCCGGCACCGAGGTCAAGGTCGATGACGAGGAATACACCGTCGTCCGTCAGAGCGACATTCTTGCCATCGTTGAGTAAAATGCGCAAAGAGGGAGCAGGCTCCCCCTTTGGATTCCCCACCGCTAGTCTGCGGACTGGCGACGCCGCCCAAGGCGGCTGGGTCAAAGTATTTTTGCCACGCACATGTCGCGGCAAAAATAATCTAAACTATTTTCGCGTTCCGCGGAATTTCTAATGGAGGTACACTCTTATGTCTAAGCTCATTAAATCCGGCGAAGAGGCCCGCAAGGCGCTTGAAGTCGGCGTCAATACTCTGGCCGATACCGTGAAGGTCACCCTTGGCCCCAAGGGCCGCAACGTCGTGCTCGACAAGAAGTTCGGCGCTCCGCTCATCACCAACGACGGCGTGACCATCGCCAAGGAGATCGAGCTGCCCGATCCGTTCGAGAACATGGGCGCGCAGCTTGTGCGTGAGGTCTCCACCAAGACCAACGACGTCGCGGGCGACGGCACCACCACCGCCACCCTGCTCGCGCAGGCCATGATCCGCGAGGGCCTGAAGAACCTCGCCGCCGGCGCGAACCCCATCGTGATGAAGAAGGGCATGGCCAAGGCTGTTGAGACCGCCGTGGAAGCCATCAAGGCCAACAGCCAGAAGGTCAACGGCACGGACGATATCGCCCGCGTCGGCACCGTCTCCAGCGGCGACGAGTTCATCGGCAAGCTGATCGCCGAGGCTATGGAAAAGGTCAGCGCCGACGGCGTGATCACCATCGAGGAGTCCAAGACCGCCGAGACCTATTCCGAGGTCGTCGAGGGCATGATGTTCGACCGCGGCTATATCACCCCCTACATGGTCACCGATACCGAGAAGATGGAGGCCGTCGTGGACGACGCTTACATCCTCATCACCGACAAGAAGATCTCCGTCATTTCCGACATTCTGCCCATCCTTGAGCAGCTCGTCCAGAGCGGCAAGAAGCTGGTCATCATCGCCGAGGACGTTGAGGGCGAGGCGCTGAGCACCCTGATCGTCAACCGTCTGCGCGGTACGCTGAACGTCGTGTGCGTCAAGGCGCCCGGCTTCGGTGATCGCCGCAAGGAGATGCTGCAGGATATCGCCATCCTGACCGGCGGCCAGGTCATCTCCGAGGAGCTTGGCTACGAGCTCAAGAGCGCGACCGTCGATATGCTCGGCCGTGCGCGTCAGGTCAAGGTCACCAAGGAGAACACCACCATCGTGGACGGCTCCGGCGACAAGCAGGCCATCAAGGATCGCGTGTCTCAGATCCGCGCGCAGATCGCCGTCACCACCAGCGACTACGACAAGGAGAAGCTGCAGGAGCGTCTGGCGAAGCTCGCCGGCGGCGTGGCGGTCATCAAGGTCGGCGCTGCCACCGAGACCGAGATGAAGGAAAAGAAGCTGCGCATTGAGGACGCTCTGAACGCGACCCGCGCGGCGGTCGAGGAGGGCATCGTCGCCGGCGGCGGCACGGCCTACGTCAATGCCGTTCCCGCGGTCGAGAAGCTCATCGGCAAGGTCGAGGGCGACGAGAAGACCGGCGTGAAGATCATCGTCAACGCGCTGCAGGAGCCTGTCCGCCAGATCGCCAAGAACGCCGGTGTGGACGGCAGCGTGGTGCTTGAGAAGATCAAGAGCAGCCGCAAGGTCGGCTACGGCTTCGACGCCTACAAGGAGGTCTACTGCGACATGATCGGCGCCGGTATCGTCGATCCTGCCAAGGTCACCCGTTCTGCGCTGGAGAACGCCGCGTCCGTCAGCTCCATGGTGCTGACCACCGAGGCGCTGGTCGCCGACAAGCCCGAACCTCCCGCACCCGCGGCTCCCGCCGGCATGGGCGGCATGGACGGCATGTACTAAGAGACACCACAAAGCCTTGAAATTGCTTGATTTTTTGAGTGCGCAAAAGCGGATTTACGCCAAACTTACGCCACTTACGCCAAAAATTCAAGCGCATGATAGGGTAATGAAGACCGACACTCACATTTGCGGGTGTCGGTCTTTTTGCACGTGCCGCTATGACCTCGAAACATTGCCAAGGCTGCGAAGGGAAATGCGTTCTATCTCGCAATCGGCATATTCCCCGCGCGATGGAGGATTTGAAGGAATTTTGAGCAATTCGCTATAAAAATCGCCGCCTTTCTCTTGCAATTTTGGGGAAGTATAGTATACTGAACACATCTATAAATGCTATCGGCAAATCCGGCGCAAGCCGGCGGCGCAAAGCTACAGGGACCCATTGGGTCAGCCAGCTGCAATCTGTCTGCGGGAAACCGCCGACTGATTTCCCGTGTTGGTATCGCAGCGTTGCGCCTGTAAAGCTGCGGTTTTGCTTTTCCTAAAATCTTGAAAAAGCTTGTAAAAAGGGGTTGACAAGGATGAAACAGGCGCCATATACTGACAGCAGAGCAGAGCAGAGCAGAGCAGAGCAGAGCAGAGCAGAGCAGAGCAAGTAAAACTCTGCTCATTTGTGTTGCCCGCAGTCCTTTTTATCTGAAATAAAAGACGCTTTCGGCATGGGAAGACCATGCTTTGAAAGCGTCTTTTTTATGCTTCATCCGGCGTATGCACCAAAACATCCTCGACCCGGCAGGAAAGGATATTACACAAGTCATTCAGCGTAGCCGTCGAGATGTTTCGGTTGTGCTTGAGCGAGTCCAATGTGCCGCGGCTGAAGGAGTAATCCTTGATAAGCGTATAGGTCGTAACGCCCTTTCGCCGCATGGTGCTCCAAAGCGGTTCGTAAGAGATAATAAAAACCACCTCACTTGTGATTTTTATTATATTTGCCCGGTCGGGGCTTGAATATTCCCGACATAATGGGTATAATGTGAATATCCAACGAAAAGAATGCAGCGGGGGGTCATGTATGAAAATGTCTTTGCGCCAGTATTGCATAGAGCATGGCCGCGACACGCTGCTGCGCGAGTGGGATGCCGCGAGGAACGGCGGTCTGACCCCGTCCGACGTTTCCTTCGGAAGTCATCAAAAGGTATGGTGGCAGTGCTCCAAGGGTCACAGTTGGCAGGCGAAGGTCTACTCCCGTTCGGCGGGCAGTGGCTGTCCGTACTGTACCGGACGCAAAGAAGTGCCTGAAAACTCGCTGGCGGTGCAAGTCCCCTCGCTTGAAGCCGAGTGGGACGCGGAGAAAAACGCTCCGCTGAAATTTGCCGATCTGACCGTAGGCAGCCACAAAAAGGTTTGGTGGCGGTGTCCTGCAGGGCATTCCTACTGCTCCGAGGTCAAGAGCCGCGTGCAGGGCACGGGCTGCCCCGTCTGCGCGGGGCGTGTTGTTCTGCCGGACGAAAACTCCCTCGCGGCAAGGTATCCCGCACTTGTTGCCGAATGGGATACCGAGAAGAACGCTCCTCTATTGCCGACGCTGGTCGCCCCGGGAACGGTGAGAAAGGCCTGGTGGCGCTGTCCCAAGGGGCACAGCTACCGTGCCGCCATCTCATCCCGCGCGGGTGGTGGAACAGGCTGCCCATTCTGCGCAGGGCAAAAGGTCATACAGGGCGAAAACGACCTCGCTACCCAATACCCGCAGCTTGCCGCCCAATGGGACCGACAGAAAAACGGCGCTCTGATACCGGAGGCAGTGACTTCCGGCTCCAACCGCCGCGTGTGGTGGCGCTGCGAAAAGGGACATTCCTATCCGGCTGTTATAGCTCACCGCGTGCGGAGTGGAAGCGATTGTCCGTATTGATCCAACCACAAGGTTCTGCCCGGCTTCAACGACCTCGCGACGATAGAGCCGGTCGTTGCCTCGCAATGGCACCCGACGCGCAACGGCAGCCTTACACCGCAGCAGGTGACGCCCGGCAGCCGCCGCAAGGTCTGGTGGCTCTGCGATAAGGGTCATGCGTGGCGGGCGGTCGTCAACAGCCGCACGGGAAAACAGCGCTGCGGCTGTCCGATCTGCGCAGGCAGACCATTGGACCGATGCACAGCAATTTTAAGTGAACCTCCGGCGGAGCCGGTGAAATAAGTGCCCAAACCGCGGGGAGCCGCGGAAAAAATACAGTAGGAGGACCAAAATGAAACGCAAAATCTTATCCCTCATTCTTGTGTTCGCCATGACAGTCAGCCTGTTCACGGTCGGCACAGGAGCGGTCGAGCCGACCTACGGCGACACCGCAGGCCATTGGGCCGAAAGCTCCATCGAACGCTGGAGCGGCCACGGCATCATCCAGGGCAGCAACGGTCAGTTTGACCCCAACGGTCAGCTCACTTGCGCGCAGCTCGCGACCATCCTCGCGAAGCTCCTCAAGCTGCCCGCCGCGAAGGACGCGGGCTTCACCGACAACACGGCGGATGCCTGGTACTATGATGCCATCAACCGCTGCGCGGCTGCCGGCATCCTCAACGGCAACGGCGACGGCACCCGTGACGCCCGAAGCGCCCATCACCCGCGAGCGTGCCATGGTCATGCTGGCCCGCGCGCTCGGCATTGAGCCGATCCGCAAGCCCGACCTGACGAAGTACACCGATGCCGCGCAGGTCTCCGCCTACGCGCGTGGTTACGTTGCCGCGCTCATTGAGGCCGGCATCGTGGGCGGCGTGACGGCTGACGAGCTTGCCCCGCAGGACAACATCAACCGCGCGTCCACCGTTACCATTCTCGACCGCGCCATCAGCACCTATGCCGATAAGGCGGGCGAGACCGTCAAGGTCGACGGCAAAGGCCTCGTGCTCGTCGTCGCCAAGAACGTCAAAATCACCGGCGCGCCCGAGGGCACCAAAATCGTGGTCGCGGACGGCGCGACCGGCCTGACCGTCAACGGTAAGTCCGTCTCCGACGACCAGACCTACATCGTCCCCAAGACCACTACCGGCTCCGGCAGTTCCTCCGGCGGCGGTCATAGCCACAGCTATGTTTACACCGATAACGGCGACGGCACCCACACCGGTAAGTGCTATGCCAACGACAGCGCGCTTTCTCCCGAAGCGCATAACCATAACGGCGAAAATGGCAAGTGCACGGTCTGCGGCGCGGCGCAGACCGCTGCGTCTGTCGCGTCTGTGAAGGCGGCCGACGGCACGTATACCTATTACACGACTCTCGCCGCTGCTCTTGCCGCGGCCAAGAACGGTGACACCGTGAAGCTGACGCAGGATATCACGCCCGACGAGCGCATCGTGGTCACCGGCAATAAGAACATTACCATTGACCTCGCTGAGAAGAAAATCACTTCGACGGCGGACGTTGCCATCGTGAACGACGGCAACGGCAAGTTGACCATTACCGGCAACGGTACGGTGGACACTTCCTCGTCCACGAACGATGAAAACATCGCCATTTGGGCGCGCACCGGAAGCATCGATATCGAGAACGGCACGTTCATCAACAAGTCCAACAAGGAAGCCACGGTTTATGTGGGCACCAGCGAGAACGCGAACGAGCCTGTCATCACCATCAAGGGCGGTACATTCAAAAACAGCGCAGAGGGAACATACACCTACAATTCAAGCCTGAAGCCTCTGACGCTGAACGTGCAGAATGGTAAACCTGTTACCAGCATTGTCATCACCGGCGGCACATTCTATGGCAACGACCCTAAAAACGGCGACGACAATAAGGGCGGCACTTTCCTCGCGCCGGACTATAAGTCCGTGGAAACTTCTGCTGGCAGCGGCGTTTGGACCGTCAGCAAAATGACTTGGAACGAGTATCCCGAGGATGCGTCCGTTGTGCCCTCCGGTCTTTTGATTCAGGAATATACTAACGGCGATTTCAATAGTAACAATGGCAATACAGGCACCATCACCATCAAGGACAAGGAAGCGCTGCTCTACTTTGCCTATAAGCTCAACCCGGCGGCGGCGCATGAAGCTTGCCTTGCAGATCACAGCCATTGGGATCATACCTGTATCTGGTACGGCGGCGCTTGCGCCCGGCACATCGTGCTGAACGCTGACATTGACCTTGAAAATATCACGCTGGAAAACGGCTTTGGCAATATGAAAGACTTCGACTTTGACGGCCAAGACCACAAAATCAGCAGCGTGACCATCAATTATAACGGTACCGACAACACCGGCCTGTTCGTTGGCGGAAACCGTGGCATCTCCAACCTCGTTGTTGAGAATGTTAAAGTAAATGCTCCCAATGGTACTGAGAACGCCGTCGGTATCGTGTCCTCCGATGCCAACGCTGACATCACAAATGTGACCGTCCGCAATTCCTCCGTCACCGGCGGCAAGTACACCGGCGCCATCGTTGGCTATAACTATGGCAGCGTGGCCAACTGTAAGGTCGAGAACTGCACCGTGTCCGGTCGCTATAAGGTCGGCGGCATTATCGGCTATATCTGCAACAGCAACGATGTCCCCACTTATGTTACCGGTAACGTCCTGACCGGTGTGACGGTCAAGGGTGAGAATTTGGTCGCAGGCAAGAACAACTTCGTTATCGGTAAAATCGTCGGCAACTGGAACGCGACTGTCGGCGAATGCAGCGGCAACACGTTCTCCGGCACGACTGTCGCAACTGAGGATATCGGTGAAATCGAGTCCCGCTGCATTGTCACCGTCAACGGCGTAACTCAGCTTCCACAGAATGCAACGGCTGAAACCATCAACAAGGTTATTACCGAAAGCAAGGATGCCGAAGGCAACGTCGTGAAAGACGTCAAGCTCGCGCTGCCGTCGAAATCGACCTTTGAACTGAATAACGGCCTTGCACACGAGGGCGATAAGAGCCGTAAGGTCACCATCGTCGGTGACGGCACGCAGACGGTGGATGTGGCAAAGAACGCTGCTAAAGCCGAGGGCGCGAATCATCTCAATTATCAGCGTGGGTCTACCTTCACGTTCGAGAATGTCACGGTTGAGAACGGTACAGGTACTTATGACGGCATCGTCTGTGACGAGCTGATTTACAGAAACTGCACCATCAAGGGTGTTACTACCCTCTATGGCAAGGCAACCTTCATTGACTGCACCTTTGAGAATGAGATGGCCAACCAGTATTCCATCTGGACCTGGGGCGGCACGGACGTGAAGTTTGAGGGCTGCACCTTCAACACCAACGGCAAAGCAATCCTGCTCTTTGGTGAGGAGAAGACAACGAATCTCACGGTGACCGGGTGCAGATTCAACGACCGCAACAACGGCACTGCCGGTAAGGCTGCTATTGAGATTGGAGAAGCAAATTACGGAAAGCACAACAACTTTACTGTTGTCATCTCCGATTCCGAGGTTGTTACAGGCTTTGCCATTAACTCCAATGGTACGAATACCGGCTCCAAGCTGTGGGCCAATAAGAACAGCATGGATTCCGAGCATCTGTCTGTCACGATTGACGGCACAAAGGTCCTCTAATCCAAGCACATTAGAATCACCCGCAAGCGCCCGAGCATTGCTCGGGCGCTTGCCCTTTCTCTCCCAATACTTGACGGGTACGATGGAACCTGCTATACTTTCCTCATCAAAGGCTGCGTGAAAGCCCTGCTGTTTCGGATCATGGAGCGGCAGAGCGGACACGGGAACAGCTTTTGGTGCGCGACGGCCTGCTCCCCGGCGTCATGACGGGACATGAGTGCATCCGGGAATTGTAGATTGGCCATGCGTGATAGGGTGGAATTGTCATTCGGCATATTCTCGCTGAAATGACCTTAATGAGAGGAAGTAAGCTGTCAGGCGTGCGGGGGAAGCGAACCCCTGCCTATGCGCCGGGCAAGTCTGAAGCCGGTATTTTCCCGAATTGGCTGTACTTGTGACCGGCATTGCCGTTTGCGGGTACACACTTTGAGCCAAATGTGAAGCGCTTGTCCTGTGGGCGATGGGCGGCGTTAGCGTTTCTGCATGATCCGCAGGATGAGGCGAACCAAGTCCGCTGTCACACGAGGGCACGGCTCACGCAGGCTGTGTAACGCCAGTGATACCTTGACTGATTTTGGGGAAAGGGGGAAGTATGCCCTTTTCCAAGAAAAAGTGTATGAGAATAGTAGTCCTTGGACTATTAGATCAATGAAGTACGACTTTGAAGAAAGCCGTGCTTTTTTCTATCCTTTTTGAAAATATGATGGTATAAGTTGGCCTGCTGCCGGAGGGGCAATACCCATCGGTAACTCATTTCGCAGGAGGTGGTGCGTATGGTGATTTGCTGCTCTTTTCCCAGCACTTACAGCAATCCCCTTTTTCCCCGCATACTCAGCACCTCCGGCGGTTGGGCCAACAAATGAAGAAAACAAAGGTTTGCGTGACTTTAGGAACGGAATGGAACTTCCTTGTTCTGTTCTTCCAGACCGAGGCCATCTGAATTAAGCGATAGACCAGCTTGGGGCCGCTCCGTTCCAGCTCCGGCGTGCGCTCCCGGAATGCGGACAGATACTGACCGACGGCATCCCGCAGAGCGGCATAGTCCGCGGCAGTGGGATGATAGGCGTACCATTCCACTTTTCCGTAGTCATCCCACAGGTGGGGAATGACGCCGCTGCGGAAGTTGGGATTGTTCGGCACCTGCTTTTTACCCCAGACATCCTGAAAGCGCAGCAGCGTCCGGTCCACCACGCCCTCCGTGCGGTTGAGCACCGTGAGGCGGATGGCGTCATATTGGCTGGAGATATGGGTAGAGAGAAACTCCACCCGTACACGCAGGTCCTTTCCGAGATCTCCCACGCACACACGCCCGGAGAATTGAGGCCGATCCACAAGATTGCTGTGTTCAAACAGCTTTCGCAGCTCCTGCTCATACACGGTCATCGCTCCACACCTCGTTTCTTTGGCGTTTTTGTTTTCATAGGACTTACTTCTTTTTGCAGAGGTTTTAAGGTCTCACGCCCGATGCCGCGGATCACGCTCCGGCTCTTGCCGCTCAGGACAAAGGTATCCCTTGTATCGTTGCGGACTTCCTCGCAGGGCAGGATCACGGCAGAACCGGTGATGCGGATATCCCCCTGCACCGTGCCATACACCTTGCAGTTGCCGGACAGGATGGGAGTCCCCATCGTATGGGGATCGTGAATGATCTGCGCGTTTCCGGAAGCCAGCGCTTTTCCGGTCATGGAGGCCCCGCGGAGATAGGCGTTGTCCTCGGCGTGGCTGTGGCCGCTCATCACGCTGCCTTTGGAAACATAGGCGCTGCCACAGGCAATGGCGTCGCCCCGCAGACAGGCATCCCGATCCACATAGGCGTCACCCGCTGCAATGGCGTCATCGAAGATCCACGCGCAGTCTCCCGGCTCCGCGGACAGGTTGCTTTCGCTTTCCACGAAGCCACCTATGTCGCCTGCGCGGATCTCACCGCAGATGTCCCGCAGCGCGCGGATGCGGTGCAGGAACGGATATTCCTCATGGGCCATGTCTGTGATCTCATATTTCTGATTGCTGATGGTTCTCATCTCCTTTTTCTTTTTTATGCCGCTTTTGGGCACAGGGCATCTTCTTTTCGGAATGCCGCATCGATGTCGGAAAAGCGCTCCGTGCGGTTGAATTTCTCGGACACCTTTCCCGGCATGGCCTGCAGCTCCAGCATTCTTGCCCACAGCTCCGGATGGTGGTCATAAAGGTGCCGCAGTTCCTTCCGCTTGGCATTCGGGCAGAACCAGCAGCCGCCACGGTCTGTGAACGCATAGACAGGTGAAAGCAGCCCTGCCGTTTGGCAGAGCTGCTTTGCATCCTCTTCGGTGTAGTGATATTTTTCCAGCAGGGACACCTGATCTCCCTGCAAGCGGTGCAAGCGCACCGGCTCATCGCTGGCGATGCCCACATACTGCACAGTATCCGGCGTCAGAGTCCTGTTATACCGGCGGATGGGACGGAGTTTACAGTCCCGCTGAACGTAGCAATGCCCGCACAGAGGGAATCCGCGCCGAAGTCCTTTTTTCGGACCGCGGGTAACTGTTCCGGCAAACAGGTTCAGATAGGTCTTATCCGAACGCAGCACACGGACCGGGATGCCCAACCGTTCCAGTCTGGGGAGCGCAGTCTCATAGATGAATGCCCGATGCTCCGGCACCTCGCCGGAGGTCCTTTTATCGAACATCACCTCACAGTAGACCGCTTCATCCAGCGGTTCCCCGTGCTCCAGCGCCAGCAGGATCGTGGCAAGGCTGTCTTTGCCGAAGGAGCAGGACGCAATATGCAGGGTGTTCTTCTTTTCTTTTGAAATCATGATCATCCTCTCTGATTCTGTTTTTGCTGGCAGTATTGTCAGCAGGTGGGGAGTCTGCTATAATAGCGCATATCATTTCCAGTCATTTTAGATATGAAGGAGACGAAACACGATGAATAAAACAGAACTGATCACCGCCATGGCGGAAGCCAGCGGCCTGACCAAGAAGGACTGCGACACCGCTCTGAATGCGTTTGTCGACACGCTGCAGACTGCGTTGAAGTCCGGCGACAAGGTACAGTTGCTGGGCTTTGGCACCTTCGAGGTGAAGGAGCGCGCCGCCCGCACCGGCAAGAATCCCGCCACCGGAGCCACCATTGAAATCCCCGCTTCCAAAGCGCCGGCTTTCAAGCCCGGCAAGGCATTCAAGGATTCCGTGCAGTGATAACACGCCCGCGAGAGACGATCTCTCGCGGGCCTTTTCTGTTATCGGTGCGATACGCCCATGTCCTTGGCACGACAGGCACATTCCAGCACCTCTGTCATATCCGTGCGCTCCCAGGGCGCGTCCGCATGGGTGAAGTGTCCGTAATTGCAGAACTTTTGGAACATAGGCTGATCCAGTCCCAGCGTTCCGATCATGCCATCCGGCGTCAGGTTGAATACCGTGCGGACAGCCTGTTCCAGCACATCATCGGAATAGATGCCGGTACCCAGCCCGCAAAACGCTCTAAAAAGTGAACGCGCCCATGCACCTTCACGGCAGACACATCCAGCCCATTCATCTGCGCCTGAATGCGGCGCTGGATGGCTTTCAGCTTCTGCGGGTCATTGCAGCAATCTACGATGACATACTCGCCGCCGCTGGTGGAGAGGATTTCCCGCTTGCCGTTCTCGTCCCGGATGCCGGACAGGAGACGCTGTCCCAGCCGTTTCCGGTAGGCGTCCTGGAGCGCATCCATATCTCCGCAGACATCATGCTTTTTCAAGATCTCCGCGATCTCACAGGAAGTGATCTTCGTCTCGGCAGACAGCTTTTGCAAAATCTCCGCCTGCGCGTCAGGCGGGATTCCCGTCCGGCTGGGCATCGTTTTCTTCGCTTTCTGCATCGGCACACCTCCAATCCGCGGGCAGGATCTTCTGCTCGATGATATCCGCAATCGTCCGGAACACCTCCGCCAGCTCGCGGGATTCCTTCACGGTATCCCGCATTTCCTCCGGGGTCATCCGCGTCCCGTCCGTCCAGTAGCGGATATTTTCTTCGGACGGCGTCAGCAGGACGGCTTTTTCATACGCTTTGCAGAAAAGCGCCGCGATTTTTCCTTTCCGGTCGATCTCGGCGTCCTGCTTTTTCAGTTCTTTTTTCGCTTTTTCGTATTCCAGCGCTTCGGCGGCCGCCTGCTCCCGCTGCTCTTCCGGCAGGTCCTGAAGCTGCCGGGTCAGGTCATAACCCTTGTTGATGGAAAGTTCCTTCTTATCCAGAGCCTCCTTGATGACCTCCGGGGCATTCTCATCGATCTGCATGACCTTGCCCATGGTGCGCTCACCCAGGCCGACTGCTTCTGCCAGCTCCTTGCGGGTGTCCACAGTATCGGAACTTTCCGGCAATGTTGCCGAAAGGTCTGTGCGTGTCCCTTGGTTTGCCCTGGCTTTCGCCTCGATCTCCGGCTTCAGCTTCAGCGCGATCTTGCCCAGCTCCCACTTTTCCAGATTGCGACGACCTTTCTGGGTATCCAGCGCCCACTGCTTGGCTTCCAGCAGATCCTCGAAGGAGAATACCGCCATCGTATAGGGCAGACCATGCTTTTCACACAGCGACTGTCGGTTATGCCCGTCCACGATCACCATGTCCTCATTGACGATGATAGGGGAGTAACAGCCGTTTCGCAGCAGATCCTCTTCCAGAGCGGCAGACTGCTCCGCGCTCAAAGGCGGGAGCAGTTCGGCCATCTCCGGCAGAATCACAGGACTGCGCTCTGCGCTGGTGTATGTGATCCCGGTGTTTTTCATCAGGCGGCGTCCTCACTGGCGGACATATCCTCCACCGCCTGTGCCGCGTCCTCCGCCTTGCGGGGAGACAGGAATTCCACATCGCTGGCTTTGATGAGGAAACCGGGCTGGCGCTGGGGATCGTCCGCGAAGGTGATGGTCTCGAAATCGCCGGCAGCCGCCAGCTTACAGCCCTTCCACGCAAACGCCGCGCAGCGCTCGGCCAGAGGGCCGCGCACCTTGATGGAGATATAATCGGTGAGCTTGTTGCCGTCCTTATCCTTATAGCGGCGGTCCGAGGCGATTCGCAGAATGGCGTAGGGCTTGCCGGTATTCTCGTTCATCTTCAGTTCCACATCGTGGGTCAGATTGCCAATGGCAGTGATTTTCAGCATATTCAGTGCTCCTTTTTTAATGGTTAGGTTTAGTTAAAAAGTGCGGGTGGTCTGCTCTCAGACCACCCGCAGGGGATACGATTTACTTGCTCCAGCTTTCGCTCTCGCCCAGCACGGCGGTGTGGGCGTTGGCAGCTTCCATGACGGCGTAATATGCCCAATGGCGCTTCGTGACATCCGGGAAGGTGTTCAGCTTGCGGAGGTTGTCCGCAATGTAGTCCTCATCCGCTTCGCGTCCCAGCAGGCGGTTGACGATGGTGACGACCTCGGCGCGGTTGATCTCGCGGTCTGCGTGGAACGAGCCGTCCCCATAGCCGTTGATCCAGCCGTGGAGCGCGGCGTACTTGATGCATTCTGCCGCCCAATAGCCGGAAGAAACATCGTTGAAGCCGCTGAACTGTTCCATGATCTCAGCGTCGCCGTCGCCGTACACATCAAAGAAACGGACAGCCATCGTGGTAAACTCAGCACGGGTAATGGCATCGTTGGGGGCAAAGATGGTCTTGCTCTTACCATAGGTAATGCCGTTGTTGCTCAGATACTTCACATAGCCGCTATACCAGGCGTGGGCAGGAATGTCCGCAAATTTGGTATTTGCCGCCGTGGAAATGGTATCACCGTTCTTCTCGGCAAGCAGACGGGCGAAGATGGCGGCGGCTTCCGCGCGGGTCATGCTGCGGCTGGGGCCAAAGGTGCCGTCCGTGTAGCCGACGATGTAAACGCCGTGGCGCTCGGTCTGCTCCACTTCGGGGACGGTCAACTCACCGTTTTTGTCGGTCTTGCCTGAGGCTGACTGACCGAGATCACCCTTGACCGCAACATTTTTGCCCTGCTGGGGAGCCTTCTTGTGGTCGGTCACAATGACCGTCACCTGATGCTTGGCGTCCAGATCTGTGCCGTCCGGCAGCTTCACCGTGATATTGCCGGTCTTGCCGATGGACACTGCACTGCCGGAGATGGGGCGCTTCGTGTCCGTGCGGATGACCTTGACGGTCAGCGTCCAGCGGTCGCCGTCCGCGTCCTCATAGCCAGTAGTGACCTTGCCATCCTCGTTGGTCTTACCGCTGCCGGTGGGGACGGTGATCTGACCTGCCTTGTCGGTCTTGCCGGAGGCGTAGTTGTCATTCTTATCCGTGACAGCGATGCTCATGTCCGGCACAGCGGACTTGTCCTTGATAAGCTGCACGGTCACGGTGGTCTGGTCGGCATAGTCCAGCAGGCGGCTGTTCGGCAGGCGGATGGAGATGCTGTTATCCTTGTGGAGCGCGACAGCAGCGTTTGCCACGGGATTCTTGGTGTCGGTATCCGTGACGGTCACAAGGTAGCCGCCCACAACGGCCTCACCCTTACTGTCCGTGGTGGCGCTGTTGTAGATCTTTTCAATGGGCTGCGTCTCCAACTTTTCACCGCACACAGTACACTCCTTGTGCTTGCTGCCCTCGGAATCGGTGGTCGGCTGCTTGTCGATGATCCAGTCGCCGGGCTTATGACCGGCAGGCTCGGTGTAGTTGCTCTTGTTGCTGTCGCCACAGCGGGCGCAGGTGTTGGTGGTGTAACCCATCTCGGTGCAGGTGGGAGCAGTCACTTCGGACTTGTAATCGTGTCCCAGGGCCTTTTCCAGCACAGCGCCGCAGCGGGTGCAGAGCTGGGGTTCCGTGCAGGTAGCAGGAGCGCCGGGGATGTGTCCATCCGCGGGGTCGGCATCCAGACGGTGGTAGCCACAGCGGGTGCAGCGGTATTCCATCACGCCCTCGCCGGTGCAGGTGGCGTTGGTGACGAGGGTTCCCTTATCCCAGCTATGGCCCAGGGAGTCCGTATAGTCTGTGACAAAGGAACTGCCGCAGCCATCGCAGCGGTGGATGGTCTTGCCGCCGCCCTCACAGGTCGCGGCGATTACATGGGATTCGTAGTTATGGGGCAGAACGGAAGTGATGTCCTCAATGTGACGATCGCCACAAACGGAGCACTCGCGGACGGTATAACCGGGGCTGGTACAGGTGGCGGCCACGGTATAGACCTCATAGCTGTGTTCGCCCTTGGGCGTGGCGGTCTGCTTCATCTGTCCGCAGCGGGAGCAGAGCTCCAGCAACTTGCCATCCGTTTCGCAGGTAGCGTCGCGGATGACGATGCTCTGCCATGCGTGACCGAGTGAGTCCACATAGTCGCGCTTTTCGATTTTGCCGCACTCCATACAGAGGTAGCGGTCATAGCCAAGGGTGGTGCAGCCAGCCTTGGTGCTGTCCAGCAGAATATACTTGTGGTTTTCACCACAGCCCTTGCCGGTGCAGCAATTTCCATTGCAATGCTTGTTCTGGCAGCCGCAGTTGGGATCGCCGCAGCCGCAGGCACAAGAGCCGTCATCCTTGGTGGATTCGTCACGGAGCCAGACTTTTGCCACGCCGTTCTCGGTCATCTCCACGCCCTTGTAGGTGTAGGTGATCTCGTAGTAGACCATGTACTGACCGGCTTCTGTGTAGTTGGGCGCGGAGGTCATGGTACAGCTATCCGCACTGTTGCCGTAGCGGATAGCGGTGCGGACACCGGCTTCGGAGAGGTCGCTGACCGTGATGGTGTGGGGTTTGCCGTCCACCACGCCGTAATAGTCCGCAATGACCGCCTTTGCCGCCGTGTAGTCATAGCGGGCGTAGTCGCACAGGCTGCATTTCTCTACCGTAGCGAAGCGTCCGTTTGCCGGCTGGGGCAGAACTTCCGTCACCATGCTGTGGCGCTCCAGCTTGCGGCTGACCGTATGATTGGTACCGTAGCAGAATGCGCAGTAGGTGCCGCCCTTGGTGGTAGCAGTGTGATAGGTATCATCCGTATACTCGTAGGAAACGGTTTCGTCCAGTTCCTGCGTAAATGCGGCGGCACAGTCATACAGCCAGTAGACATTTTTCAGATAGCCGTACTCGCTTTTGCTCATATTTGTGTTGATGCCGCCGCAGGTTTCACAGACGGCTTTGGTGTAGTGATATCCGGTATAGGTGGCGTCCTTGCCGGGGATGCCGTCCATGGTATCACCTTTACCGACACCATCTACCATCGTGCCGTCCGAATATTTCACATTGTGGCTAAGTGCCGGCTGGCCATTGCGGGTATATTCGGGAACGCGGAACACCTCAAAAGATGTGGCTTTGCCGCACTCACCGCACTTGAAGGTCTCACGGGTCACAACACTGTTGGCGTCCAGCTCATTGGTTCGACCGGATGCCTGCATCCAGTGCTCGGCGGGGTCGTGGTAGCTGTTCTGCTGGGCGGCAAAGGCGGTAGGGATCATGCCCACACACATGACCAGCGTCAGAAGCAGTGCCAGCGCCCTGCGGGAATAATGGTTCTTTTTCAGATTCATAGGTCCTCCTTATATTTTTTGTTTTTTATCCGCGTTGAAAACGATGTTCTTTTGACTATCGCCCCCTTTCCCGGCTGCAAATCTTTCTTTGCAGATACTCGTTCCAATCCTTGCCGCAGCGCGGTTTCTCCACGGTAACGGCATACCCCTGTAACTGATACTTTTCCTGTAATTGCTGGGCGGCTTTCTGCCCAGGCTCGTCCGCGTCCAGACACAGCGCAATACGGCGGATCTCCGGATGCGCCTGCAAATAGGTCTGCAGTGCGCCGTCATAGAGTCCGCACAGAGCAACGGCGTTGGTTGTGTCTCTATGGAGCGTGAGGTAACTCATCAGATCGATGGGCGCCTCAAAGACAAGCACCAGATCTGAGCGCGGATCGTGCGGGAGGGAGAATCCTGTGTTTTTGTCGCTGCCGGGAGCGTCTCCCTTGAAGCCGGGACCGTCCAGATCATAGGTGCCGCGCAGTCCCGCGTACTTTGCCTGTCCCGCGCTGTTCTTTCCGACGAACACGCAGTTATGATGTACCGCATCCTCATACAGCAGCCCAGCATTCAGAAACTGCCGGATCACCTGGGCTGCGATACCCCGCTTACGGAGATAGGCGAAGACCCTGCGGTCATCCGCATTGCGGGGCGGCAGGGAAAACTCCTGTTTCGGGCTGATCGGCTTTGGCTGCGGAATGGGCGCGTCTCTGGCTTTCCCATGGAAGGTCAGAAGGTACTCCACCGCTTCCGGAAAGGATTTTCCGCAAAACTGCTGGAGGAAGGTAATGGCATCCCCGCCGGTATTCTGGGAATACCGGAACCAGGTACGCCGGTCCTTGATCCGCAGGCTGTCCATCTCCGCGGTAGTATGGAAGCGTCCCACGCGCTTCACCTGATAGCCGAGGTGGGAGAGCAGCTCCGGCAGGTCCGTTTCTCTGGCGATCTGCATTTCTGTGTCTGTGAAGCGATTTCTGATCTCGCTTGCCATAATGTGTGCCTCCTTTCTGATGAAACGCAAAAAGCCACCCAGGGCATCCGATATATTCGGATGCCCTGGGTGGCTTTCCCTAAATCGTGTTCTTTTGTTTTGGCTTTTGTGCGGGCTTACACGGCGTTATCTTCGTCGGGGGTGTCCGTGTTCGCTGGAGCGGTCACGTCGGCCACACGGGGCGCGACAGGGGCCTCAGTGGGGGCGTTCTGCTCTGCGGCGTTCTCAGCGTCCGCTTCGTCCAGCGCCTGCGTGATCAAGTTCAGCACGAAGTCGCGCTGGGTGAGCTTTTTGCCGTTGCGGAGCGTCTCGCGCTCCAAGTGACGCTTGATGCGCTGGAAGAGTTCTTCGGGAATCTGGAATGCCATGGTTCTGCCTTTTTCAGTCATTTGAATGCCGCCTTTCTGATTTTCTATCATGTTGTAATAGTCTTGGATGAGGTTGGTGATGTACTCACTGGTGGTCTGACCCAGCCGTTCTCGTTCTTCACTGACCCGCTCATGTAGGTCGATGGGAATCTGAGCACACAAGTTTTTAGTGGTTGCCATTCTTGGATACCTCCTCGTTTTTTGTAACGCAAGCATACCCGAAAGGTCCAGTAAAAGCTATTACCAACACCACCAAGGAATGATAGACAAACGAAGCGAAAGCAACATAAGCACCAATGAGACGAAAAAGGCTGCCGTCCGCTCCCACATAGGGAGCCGAACGGCGGCCTGCCTTCTTATTCTTTATTCTTTTTTAAGCCTCGGTGTTCGAACCACACCAGACCACAAATCTGGCAGGGCGCATCTTCAAAATGTCGCCTCTCGCGGGGCAAAACTGAAATTTTGAAAAATCGAGTTTTTGCAACTTTTTCATTCTAAAAGTGGCGCATTATGTGTGAAAACACCGCACTTTCGTGCGGCGTTTTCGGCGTTGCATCTTTCATCAACACATTTTGGAGCTGGTGGGGTGACTCGAACACCTGACCTGCTGATTACAAAGTGTATCCGGGCGCTGAGCCTGCCGCGGTACAGTGGCTGGCCGCGAAAGTAAAAGCGACCCCATTGGAAAACGACCTCTGGCTCAAGCAGTCAGAAGTCGTTTGCAAGATTTCTGAAGATTTTTCTTAATACGACAGGAACGGCAGCTTTACCCGGCCGGTGCGCCGGACGACATAGAACAGTACGTACAACGCCATGGGAAAACAGGCGCCCAGCCAGCTGTAATCGGATTGGATCAGCAGGTTGAACAGGGCGTGCATCGTTGCGGAAACGGTAAAGAGTCCGAAGATACCGGTGCAAAACAGCTTCCTTTGCTTTTTGACGTAGGGCAGTCCCGCGCCGATGATCATGGTGCACAGGCCATGCATCAGGCTGGCGGACAAGCCGCGCAGCGCTGCCCAGCCCAACGTTACCACTGTCAGGTTCTGCACGAGGATGGCGGTGTTCTCCAAAATAGAAAAGCCGATGCCGACGGACATGGCCGCGGGCAGAATGTCCTTGCGGTCATCGCTGAAAAAGACGGCAAACACCAGTACCGGCAAGGCCTTGAGGAGTTCCTCCGTCACCGGCGGGACGGTAAGGTAATGCGGTTTGAAAAGAGTATATGATCGCAAGGGATGCGAACCGATTGGGGTCAATACTCCCTAAAATCTCCAAAATTCGCCGGAAACGCTCGGTTCGCATCCATATAAATCTCTCCAAATAGTTGCAAAAAGCCGCGAAATCGTTTGATTTCACGGCTTTTTATGGTGGACCTGAAGGGATTCGAACCCACGACCTTACGGATGCGAACCGTACGCTCTCCCAACTGAGCTACAGGCCCAAATATTAACTTGGCTGAAAATATCGATCATCAAGTGGGCCCGCTTTATGTCGGGATCGCCCTCCCAACTGAGCTACAGGCCCATGAACTTTTCAGCTCGCACATCATACCACAGCTTTTCTCATTTGTGAAGTCCTTTTTTCACTTTTTTCAAAAAATTTTTGTTGCCTTTCCGAAAACCGTATCGTATAATATCTTTTGTTATCCGTCCTCCGCATACAGCTGCGGGATCGGTCTTGCGCAATGAATGCCCGCGAACCATGTCAGGCGGGGAACCGAGCAGCATTAAGCGGGACCAGTCATGTGCCGCAAGGGCGCCGGTCACGCAGCTGTATACGGAGGACCTTTTCTATCCTCACGAAAGGGGCAATGTGGTATGTATCAGGCGCTGTACCGCAAGTGGCGGCCCAAAACCTTCTCCGACGTGGTCGGGCAGGAGCACGTCACCGAAACGCTGCAGCGGCAGGTCGCGGAGGGACGGCTCTCGCACGCCTACCTTTTCACCGGCACGCGCGGCACGGGCAAAACCACCTGCGCAAAGATCCTCGCCAAGGCGGTGAACTGCGAGCACCCCGAGAACGGTAACCCCTGCAACAAATGCCAGAGCTGCCTCGGCATCGAGTCCGGCGGCTTTCTCGATGTGATGGAGCTCGACGCCGCCTCGAACAACGGCGTGGACCACGTCCGTGCGCTGCGGGACGAGGCCATCTACTCCCCCGCGCAGGTGAAAAAGCGTGTGTACATCATCGACGAGGTGCACATGCTCTCCATCGCGGCGTTTAACGCGCTGCTGAAAATTCTGGAGGAGCCGCCGGAGCACCTGATGTTCATTCTGGCGACGACCGAGCTGCACAAGGTGCCCGCGACCATTCTCTCGCGCTGCCAGCGCTTTGCGTTCCGCCGCATTCTGCCGCGCGAGATCGTGGGACGGCTGAACTACATCGCGGAGCAGGAGGGCATCGACCTCCGGCCGGACGGTGCGGAGCTGCTCGCGCACATTGCCGACGGCGCGCTGCGCGACGCGCTGAGTCTTTTGGACCAGTGCGCGGCGGCGGGCGGGACCATCGACAGCGCGGCAGTGCTCGACGCGCTGGGACTGGCGGGCAACCTCCAAACCGCGCAGCTGATGGACTGCGTTCTGCGGCGCGACACGAAGGCCGCGCTGCTGCTGCTCCACCGGCTCTACGGCAGTGGCAAGGACGTGGGCGCGGTGCTTGGCGAGCTGTCCGCGCTCGCGCGCGACCTGCTCATTTCCAAAACGGCTCCCGAGGGCGGCGCGGCGCTGCTCACGGGTGGCTACGACGGCCAGACGATGGGCAGCCTTTTGCGGCAGGCCGACAGCGCGCGGCTTATCGCCATCTGCACCACGCTCCAGCGCGCGGCGGCGGACATGAACGTGAGCGTCAACCGCCGCACGGATGCGGAGCTGTGTCTCCTGAAGCTCTGCGACGAAACGCTCTCCGGCGATTTGAGCGCCATCAACGCGCGGCTCGCACGGCTCGAACAGCAGATGGCCACGGGCGTGCGTTATGCTGCCGCGGAAAGCACGGCGCAGGTGGTGCCCGCGCCGGCGGAGAAGCCCGCTCCCGCAAGGGCTGCGGCGAAGCCGACAGCCGTGGAGGACGAGGCTCCTCCCCCGTGGGAGGACAGCGCGCCCGCGCCGGCGGACGGATCCTTTGACGACGCTCCCCCGCCCTACGGCGAGCCGGCAGAGCCGGAACGTCCGCAGAGCGCGATGACGGCTCCCGCGCCGCAGGCCGCAGAGCCGAAGGCGGAAGCGTCCGCACCGACCGGCGACGGCGATATCTGGCTCACGCTGATGGAGAGCTACAAAAACCGACTCACGCCCGACAAGCGCGCGTTCGTCGGTCAGGCGGACGGACGGCTCGCCAACGGCGTGCTGACGGTCTACTGTCCGACGGCGGTGACGAAGGCCATGCTCGATACCGAGGCGGTCGCCGCGGTGCTGCGCGAGGTGACGGGCCAGAGCGTCGGCCGGGCAGTCGCCGTGCGCTTTGTGGTCGGCGAGCCGGAGGACGGAAAAAAACGCGACAAATTTCAGGACCTGCTGCGTATGGGCAGCAAGTTCGATAACTTCAACATCAAGTAACATCAGGAGGAATACGGATATGGCAAAGGGTTACAGCGCGCGCCGCGGCTTCTCGAACGGCGCGGGACAGGCGGCGCAGCAGATGCAGATGCAGCAGAAGCTCATGCAGATGCAGCAGGAGATGGCGAAGGCTCAGCAGGAGGTCGAGGAGGCCACCTTCACAGCGAGCGTCGGCGGCGGTGCCGTCAGCGCTGCGGCAAACGGCAAGAAGGAGATCACCGCGCTCACCATCAAGCCCGAGGCGGTCGATCCCGAGGACGTCGAGATGCTGCAGGACCTCGTGATCTCCGCGGTCAACGAGGCGCTGCGGCAGGCGGACGACGCGATGAGCAGCCGCATGAACAGCTTCACCAGCGGTCTGAACATCCCCGGTCTGGGGCTATAAGCGCAGAATACAGCAAGGAGACGCCACCCACCGGACGGCGTCTCCTTTTTTATTTTTGGCTCAGGCGTTCGCCGGCCGCGCGCAGCGTCCTGCGCAGGAAGATGGCCGAGAGCGTCAGGCTCACGAGCTCGGCGATGGGGAACGACCACCACACCAGCTCCAGCCGTCCGGTCAGGGAGAGCAGATACGCCACCGGCAGCAGCACGCAGATCTGGCGGCAGACCGAGACGATCAGACTGTAAAACGGCGTGCCGAGCGCCTGAAAGACGCTGCCCGAGACGATGCAGAAGCCCGCGAGCGGGAACGTCAGGCCGATGATGCGCAGCGCGGTCCTGCCGATGGTCAGCATCTCCTCCGAGGGGGAGAAGAGACCGAGCAGCGTACCGGGGATGATCTCGAAGAGCGCAAGACCCACGCACATGATGGCGATGGCTGTGACAGCCGAAAGGCGGATCGTCCTGCGGAAGCGCTCCGGCTTGCCCGCACCGTAGTTGTACGAAATGATAGGCACCATCGCGTTATTCAGGCCGAAGATGGGCATGAAAATGAAGCTCTGGAGCTTGAAGTACGCGCCGAACACCGCCGTCGCCGCCTCGGTAAAGGAGATGAGGATCTTGTTCATGCCGAACCCCATCACCGAGCCGATGGACTGCATGATGATGGACGGCACGCCGACCGCGTAGATCTCCTTGATCGTCGCGGCGTGAGGACGGATCTCGCGGCGGCGCAGATGCACGTCGGGATTGCGCGTGAGGTTGAGATAGAAGCCGATGGACGCGCCGACGAGCTGACCGATAACGGTGGCGATCGCCGCACCGGCGACCTCCAGCCGCGGGAAGCCGAGCAGGCCGAAAATGAGGATGGGGTCGAGAACGATGTTGGTGGCCGCGCCGGCGATCTGCGTGATCATGGAGAGGTTCGTGCGTCCCGTCGATTGCAGCAGGCGCTCATTATACATCTGGAAGAACAGGCCGATCGAGCAGCCGATGCAGACGGTCACATAGTCGCGTCCGTAAGCGATGATCTGCGGGTTGTCCGTCTGAAAGCGGAAGAACGGTCCCGCAAGCGTCCAGCCGATGAGGGCGAAGAGCGCAAAATTGCACAGCGTGAGGAACAGGCCGACATTCGCCGCGCGGTCCGCGCCCGCCTGATTCTTCTCGCCCAGCGAGCGGGAGAGCAGGGCGTTCATACCCACACCCGTGCCGCCGGAAAAGGCGATGCACAGCGTTTGGAGCGGGAACGCAAGTGATACGGCGTTCATCGCGTCCTGACTGAGCTTTGCCACAAAGATGCTGTCCACCACGTTGTAGAGCGCTTGAAACAGCATGGATACCATCATCGGCACCGCCATGCTGAAGAGCAGCCTGCCGACCGGCATGGTGCCCATTTTATTTTCCTGTAGGATCTCTTCTCTGATATTTTCGTCCATTTTCCGTATCTCCGTGCGTGAAAGGGTGCTCCGTCCGGCGGACAGAGCACCTTTTTCTTTATTTTTTCAGTTCGCCGTTCGCGGCCTTGGTGAGGTAGGCGTTGATGAAGCCGTCGAGGTCGCCGTCCATGACCGCCTGAATGTTGCCGGTCTCGTAGTCCGTGCGCGTATCCTTGACGAGCTGGTAGGGCATGAAGACATAGGAGCGGATCTGGCTGCCCCATTCGATCTTGAGCTGCACACCCTTGAGGTCGCTGATCTTCTCCGCGTGCTGCTGGATCTTCAGCTCCATGAGCTTGGATTTGAGCATCTGCATGGCGTAGTCGCGGTTCTGGAACTGGCTGCGCTGCGTCTGGCAGGCGGTGACGATGCCGGTGGGGATATGAATGAGACGCACCGCAGACGAGGTCTTATTGACGTGCTGGCCGCCCGCGCCGGAGGAGCGGTAGACCTGCATCTCAATGTCCTCGGGTCGAATGTCGACCTCGATGTCGTTGGGCAGCTCGGGCATGACCTCGAGCGCGGCGAAGCTCGTTTGGCGGCGGGCGTTCGCGTCAAAGGGGGAAACGCGCACCAGACGGTGGACGCCGTTCTCACTCTTGAGATAGCCGTAGGCGTTCTCGCCCTTGACCATGACCGTCGCGCTCTTGATGCCGGCCTCTTCGCCGTCGATATAGTCCATCATCTCGAACTCGAAGCCGTGCTTGTTCGCCCACTGCATATACATACGGTAGAGCATCTGCGTCCAGTCCTGCGCCTCGGTGCCGCCCGCGCCGGCGTGGAAGGTCAGAATGGCGTTGCAGTTATCGTACTCACCGGAGAGCAGCGTCGTGAGGCGGACCTCCTCGATCCGCTTCTCCAGATCGGCGAAGCCCTCCTCCAGCTCGGGCAGCAGGCTGGCGTCGTCCATCTCGTTGCCCATGTCGATGAGGGCGAGCAGGTCGTCGCGCGTGGAGACGAGCTTTTCAAAGCGGTGGACCTTATTTTGCAGCTGCTTGGTGCGCATCTGATTGGCCTGCGAGCGCTCGATGTCGTTCCAGAAGCCGTCCTCATGCGCCTCGGCCTCGAGCCGCGCGATCTCGTGCTTGGAGGATTCGATGTCAAGCGCCTTCTGAAGGTTTTCAAACGTGTCGCTCATGGCGAGCAGTTTCTGCTTATAGGAATCGTATTCGATAACAGCCATGGTGATCTCCTCTTCTCATACTGCATTAGCCGAAAAAGTATATCATACCGCCGTGCGAAAGGCAAGAAAAATCCGCCTCGGCGGCGGATTTTCCCAATTTTTTATCGGCAACGGTGCAAACTGCCCCATAAAAACAAAAAATCCACGCATCCCTGCGTGGTTCCGTTTTGGTCGCTCAGCGCTCGCTGACGATCTGCTCCGTCGTGCCGAAGATCATGTCATCGACGTCGAAGCCTTTGAAGTTTTCAAACATCATATTGGTTCTCACGCTCCTTTCTCTTTTTAATTTCAAGAGTATGATACCACTTCTCTGTCAAGCGCGCAAGTGTGATTTTCCACATATTTCACAAAAACATTTTCGCCGTTTTGTGCTTTGCGCTAATTCGTTTTGCTTGTTTCCGCTCAAAGCCCTGTGGTAAAATAATGTATCCAATTTTGTTCTTCGGGAGGCGAGAGGACGCCTATGTACGAATTTTTTGCCGGCGACTACGACGTCGCCGTCATCGGCGCGGGCCATGCCGGCATTGAAGCCGCGCTCGCAAGCGCGCGGCTGGGGCAGAAAACGGTCTGCTTCACCATCAACCTTGACGCGGTGGGCAATATGCCCTGCAACCCCGCCATCGGCGGCACGGGTAAGGGCCATCTTGTGCGCGAGCTGGACGCGCTCGGCGGCGAGATGGCAAAGGCCGCCGACCGCGCCTGCATCCAGTATCGCCTTTTGAACCGCGGCAAGGGCCCCGCCGTGTGGTCTCTGCGCGCGCAGGCGGACCGCCGCCGCTATCAGCAGATCATGAAGCATACGCTCGAGCAGCAGGAAAACCTGACGCTGCGGCAGGCGGAGATCGTGGAGCTGCGCGTGGAAAACGGCGCAGTCTCCGCCGTCGTCACCGCGACGGGCGCGGTGTTCGGCGCAAAGGCCGTCATCCTCTGCTCGGGAACCTACCTCGACGGGCGCACCATCGTGGGCGAATGCATTCAGTCAAGCGGCCCCGATGGGATGCACGCAAGCCTGCCGCTCGCGGAGCGGCTGCGCGCGCTCGGACTTCCTCTGCGCCGCTTCAAGACCGGCACGCCCCCGCGCGTCAACGCCCGCAGCGTCGATTTCTCCAAAATGGAGCGGCAGGA